>Ga0265293_10000097_pt1 | contig 198379 bp, 180 predicted proteins | sample Munlanlewell138R_FD_192505 | JGI IMG/M metagenome (GOLD analysis project Ga0265293, IMG submission 192505) | Leachate microbial communities from a municipal landfill in Southern Ontario, Canada - Leachate well 138R | ecosystem: Engineered > Solid waste > Landfill > Unclassified | place... | reverse complement strand
CTTTTCACGAATAACATCAGTTGACTCCACAACAGATTGTGCAACACTGTCATTCCCATAAATAATTCCTACTTCATTCTTTTCGATATAATCTTTGTCGATATTTGCATTTTCCATGGCTTCAATTGTCGCCATATAAGCAAACATACTTTCTTGTCCCATCGTAATTCGCTCTCTTCTCGATAAGTGTTTTTTTAAGATATTAGCATCAAAATCAAAGTTTCCAGTAAGCGCAGACTGATAACCAAAATCTTTCCGTTCTTGGTCAAAAACAATTCCTGATTTCCCTTTATACAATGAATTGGTTACCTCTTTTAGATTTCCTCCGATACACGACTGGATTCCCATACCAGTTATTACAACTCTGTTTTCCATATTCACTTTAAATTAAGAGTAAATCCCTCCGTTTATATTGATGACTTCACCTGTAATATATGAAGCTTTGTCGGATACTAAAAAATTAACCAGTTCTGCAATTTCTCTAGCTTCGCCAAAACGATTGGCAGGAATTAACCTGATTAGTTCCTTTTCGTCTAAATCGCCTGTCATGTCAGTTTTAATAAATCCAGGTGCAACTGCATTTACAGTGATTTTTCTTTTAGCCACTTCCTGTGCCAATGCTTTTGTAGCTGCAATAATACCACCTTTAGCGGCAGAATAATTGGTTTGACCCGCAGTACCTTTTACTCCTGATACAGATGCAATATTTACAATTCTTCCATATCTTTTTCTAAGCATTTTTTGGATAACGAATTGCGTCACATTATAGAAACCGTTAAGGCTCGTATCAATAACATTCCCCCAATCTTCCTCTTGCATCCACATAAACAAACCATCTTTTGTGATTCCGGCATTATTTACTAAAACTTCAATCCATGCATCGGGATTTCTTTCTTGCCAATCACCTAAAGCCTTATCGACAGCTTTTTTATCTGAAACATTAAACCCCAAAATTTCTCCTTTGGAGCCGTTTGCTTCTACAATTTTTAATGTTTCTTCAGCTGCAGCTTGATTAGAATTATAATTAATCAAAATTCCATATTCAGTGTTCTCAGACAAAACTTCACAAATTGCCCTCCCGATTCCTCTAGATGCGCCGGTTACCAATACATATTTCATTAGCCTTTCTTATTTTAATGATTCCAATTTGTAGTTGTAATCAATTTTTATTCCATTTAGATTTTTATTAATTGTGGTTAATAATTTAAAATACTAAATTACATATTTTTTCATTATCATTCGATTAATTGACTCATATTTCTTTCTTTTCATTTTTTCTTGATAAAAAAATGGAATAATCGACTAGAAGGAGTTAACGTACACCATAATTTAATAAAAATTGTCAATCGAATTAAAACATAAAGATAGTTCTTATTCTTAAAGATATTTTTTATAAATTCTTATAAGTTTTATTTCATGAAATACTTGAACTTATTTGTTAAATTCTTTCCTACAAAATATTTGTTTAATCCTAACATTTAAATACATTTGTGATAACGCAAGATTATATAACAATAAACGTTATTTAACTTAACAATAATAAATTTTTATGAAATTAGAAGAAGTAGATGTACTTGTAATTGGCGCAGGACCATCAGGAAGTGTATCGTCAGCATATTTAAACCTACAAGGAATTAATGTAAAAGTGGTTGAAAAAACCAAGTTTCCTCGACCTGTGATTGGAGAAAGTTTGATTCCTCGTGTGATGAATAACTTAGATGAAGTTGGTTTTATTCCCGTTATTGAAAAAGCAGGATTTGAGAAAAAATTATCTTCCAGATTTTTAAGAAATGGTGTAGATTGTACCTTTTTCTTTGATAATAAATTTGGAGAAGGATGGGACTGGACATGGCAAGTTCCACGGGCAGATTTTGATCATATTCTCATCAAAGAGGTTGAACGTCGTGGTGTCGATGTAGAATTTGAAACCGAAGTTACAGACATTCAATTTAATGGAAGTGAATCAATTACAACAGTTCGACAAAAAGACGGAACAGAAAAGCAAATCAAAGCAAAATTTGTTATCGATTCGAGTGGTTATGGTCGTGTGTTACCAAAACTCATGGACATGGATGCGCCGTCTTTGGTTACAGGAAATTCATCTATCTTCGTACATACAAAAGATATTAACAAACCAGAAGGAAAAGAAGGTACACAAATCACTTTTGAAGTACTTGAACAAACTGTTTGGTTTTGGGTAATTCCTTTTTCTAACGGTACAACAAGTATTGGTGTTGTTGGTCCAACAGAGTACATTGAGGGTTTATCTGAAACCCAAGATTCAGAAGAAGCAATTCGCAAAGTAATTCAGCTTTCTGACCATTTTAGAGACCGTTTCATCAATAACGATTTTCTGTTTAAACCTGTAATGATTCGCAACTATTCTTGTTCTGTAAGCAACCAATGTGGACCAGGATTTGCACTCACAGGAAACAGTTCTGGTTTTCTAGACCCAGTTTTCTCATCAGGCGTATCTATTGCTACAACTTCTGGACTTTTAGCTGCAAAATTGGCTACACGAGAACTGAACGGTGAAAAAATAGATTGGCAAACAGAATATACAGATTTTATCAATGGCGGAATTGAAGTCTTTGCCACTTACGTTAAAGAATGGTACAATGGGAATCTTCAAAAATTATTCTTCCATCCTGAAGAAAATCCAGATGTTAAACGTAAAATTTGTGCAGTTTTAGCAGGATATGTATGGAATAAAGAAAATCCGTTTGTTACAAAACATCATAACATCATTAAAAACTTAGCTTATCTCATTGATAATTAAGTAGCTGAATGCTGTATAAAATGTTTTCATTTACTTGAGTCATTAATTATTCGCTAAAATCATTTATATGAATTAGGTTTTACTTATCTTTGCGTACAGCTATTATAACATAGAAAGATTCACAAAATATGCCATCAAAAGTTGCTGTTTTAATGCCTACTTACAATAATGACAAAACACTAGAAAAGGTCATTAATGGCATTCTTGAATACATATCTCCCAATGATTTAATCATTGTTAATGATGGATCAACTGATAATACAACCGAGATATTAAGTGAATTCCAGGATGTGAATATTTTTCATCTACCAACAAATTCTGGTAAAGGCTCTGCCCTGAGAAAAGGATTTAAAGAAGCACTCAATCTTGGCTACACACATGTAATTACAATCGATTCTGATGGTCAGCATTTCCCTGAAAATTTACCTCAATTTCTAAAAAAGGCAGAAACAGAACCCGGAAAGTTATTTATCGGTTCCAGAGACTTAAACATTGAAGGAATGCCTTCAAAAAACACGTTTGCCAATAAATTTTCAAACTTTTGGTTTTGGTTTGAAACTGGTTTATTATTAGATGATACTCAATCAGGTTTTCGCCTCTATCCTATTCAAAAAATGCCAAAAAAATGGTATTCAACAAAGTTTGAATTTGAAATTGAGACAATTGTTCGTTCTTCATGGAAAGATATTCCAATAGAAAATATCCCGATTCAAGTAAAATATGGAGATGAACGTGTGTCGCATTTCCGACCGTTACAAGATTTTTCAAGAATCAGTGTACTCAACACCATATTGGTTACAATGACAATATTTTATATACTACCAAGAAATTTCATACGTAACTTTAAAAAAAAAAAGTTTAGCGATTTCATAAAAGAAGATATTTTAGGGAGTAACGATAGTCCAAAAGTGAAATCTATTTCTCTGGCACTTGGCGCTTTTATTGGTATCATTCCAATTTGGGGATTTCAATCTATTGTTTCAATATTTTTGGCAGCATCATTCAGACTTAACAAAGGACTCGCATTTGCGGCTTCTAACATCAGTATTCCTCCAATGATTCCAATTATCGTTATTGCTTCTTTGAAGATTGGTGGACTTTTCTTAAATACTGAAATCGAAGAGATTGACACATATTCAATTGATAACTTTAGAAATCATCTGATGGAATATCTCCTTGGAAGTTTAATTTTAGCTACCGGTGTAGCATTATTGGTCGGATTTGTTAGTTTTATACTTCTAAACATAAAAAAGAAACATTAGAAATGGCCAGCATCTTTATTCGTTTATATTATTTAATTCAGAAAAATAAACTTTTATTTGGACTCCTTTTTCTTTTGTTTGTTGGTTCAACCATTTATACAGCTACAAAAATTAGTTTTGATGAAGATATTACCAAAATATTACCAAAGGGCGAGAAAAATGATGACATAGCCAAGGTAATGGGACAACTGAACTTTTCAGATAAAGTTACTGTTATGCTCAAAGCAGAACACGACTCTTTGGTTGAAAAACTGCCTGTAGTTGCCAACATGCTACTAGATTCTCTTTACCAAGACTCGAGTTATTTCACAGATATTCAAGGTGTTGTTGACGACTCTAAGATTGATGACGTTTTTGGTTTTGTATATAACAACAACCCGTTGTTTTTAGACAAGGAAGATTATGTGAAAATTGAACAAAAATTGTCAAAAGATAGCATCGAAAAAATCATCCAAAATAGTTATAATACACTTATTTCTCCCACAGGAATTGTTGCAAGAGAGTTTATTCTAAAAGACCCTTTGGGAATTTCTTTTATTGGTCTTAACAAATTGAGAGAATTAGGTGTTTCCAGTGATTTTATTCTTCATAATGGTTTTGTTTCTTCCACAGATAGTTTAACCATTCTACTTTTTATTACGCCTACATTTCCAGGTACAGACTCAAAATCTAATGAATTTTGGGTTAATAAAATGTATGATTACCAAGAAAACATTAACAATGAATTTCAAGGTGAAATCTCTATCAGTTATTTTGGTGCTCCATTTATCGCCTTAGCCAATGCCGATCAAATCAAAAAAGATATTCAAAGTACCATTCTTGTTTCGGTTTCGGTATTAATGTTCATCTTGGTCTTGTTTTATCGAAAATTACACATTCCCATAATTTTATTTATTCCTGCAGTTTGTGGAGCAGCATTTGCTTTGACAGTTCTTTATTTTATAACGCCAAGTATTTCAGCAATTTCAATTAGTATCGGAGCGATTTTGTTGAGTGTAACGCTCGACTATTCAATTCATGTCGTTACACATTATCGGGAAAATCCAGATATAGAAAACCTTTATAAAACAATTACATCCCCTTTGATTGGTTGTAGCACAACAACTTCAGTAGCCTTTCTTTGCTTACTGTTTGTACAATCAGAAGTTTTACAAGATTTAGGCGTTTTTGCAGCAATCAGCGTACTTTCATCTTCATTTGTCGCGTTAATTATTATTCCTCATATTTTTAAACCAAAAGGTCAGAAAAATGAGACAGTCATTGACCGAATTGGTGCGTATCAATTTGAAAAGAACAATATTATAATTGGACTAACTATCCTTGCAATCATTCTCGGTTTATTTACATTTTTAAAAGTAAAATTCAACAATAATATTGCCGATTTGAACTTTGTACCCGAAGCCATGAGGAAATCTGAAAAACAGTTGGAAAATTTAGGTAGCATTGGTTCAAACAGCATTTACTTATCAATTTATGGAAACGATTCAGCAGAAATCATCCAAAAAAATACTGAAATTGAAAAACATCTATCCGAATTATTAGAAAAAAGAAAAATTGAAGATTACAATTCGATTGGAGCTTTCTTTCTTTCTCAAAAACAACAAGAAGAAAAGATTAATCAATGGAACAACTTTTGGGAAAATAAGTCCGACTCAACCATTTATCGAATCAACCAAGCCGCAATAAAGTTAGGATTTAACGAAAGTGCTTTTTCAGGATTTTCTGAATTAATCACAAAAAAACATTCCTACTTATCAATCGCTGAATACCAAGAAATTAGTCCGCTCCCTCTTAATGAATTTTACATCGAAAAAGATGGATTTATAACGCTTTCAACAATTATTAAAACCGATTCAGAGCACAAAGATGAAATCATCCATGAATTAGAAGAAGAAAATGTGCTTCCAATCGATCGAAAACATCTGAACGAACAGTTCTTAGGACAAATAGGAACCGATTTTAGGAATTTAATCAACTATTCATTCGTTGCCGTTTTTATTATTCTCTTGATTTATTTCAAAAGAATAGAATTAGCTTTATTGGCGCTTACACCGATTGTTTTAACGGGAATCGTTACCACAGGGTTTGTTTATTTGTTCGGATTGGAATTAAACATTTTTAGTAGTATTGTTACAACACTTGTATTAGGAATTAGCCTTGATTTTAGTATTTTCATGACAAGCGGAATGCAGAAAAAATACACAACTGGAGTTAATGAATTAAATACATACAGGACTTCCATCATTCTGGCGGTATTAACTACACTATTATCTATTGGCGCATTGATTTTTGCAAAGCACCCAGCATTGTTATCTATTTCGTGGATTTCTTTTATTGGGATTCTTTCCGCCATGTTTATTACATTTACTTTTTATCCAATCTTATTCAAGTTTTTTATTGAATCAAGACCAAGTAAAGGGAAATCACCAATCAGTCTAAGACTATTTATATCAGCCATCCTTTCATTCTCATATTTCGGAGGTGGAAGTTTATTTATCTCGCTTTGTGCTTTGATTTTTTATCCAATTCTACCTTTTAAAAAAGAGAAAAAAAACAAATTGCTTCGAAAGATTATTTCTTCTTTTAATATATCAGTTCTACATTCAAACTTTAAAACGCATAATAAAGTTAGAAATCCAAACAACGAAACTTTTGAAAAACCTGCCATTATAATTGCAAACCATTCATCTTTCTTAGATACTTTATCCTTAGGATTTATTAGAGCAAACACGTTTTTTATGGTTAACGATTGGGTATATCACTCTCCTATTTTTGGAAAAGCAATTCGTACGGCTGGATATTTCCCAACTTCCCAAGGATTTAGTGAAAATGCGGAGGAAATAGTAGAATCCATCAACAATCACAACATTTTGGTCGTTTTCCCCGAAGGAACACGTTCATCTACAGGGGCGATTGGTCGATTCCATAAAGGTGCTTTCTATCTTGCTGAAAAATATAATATTGATATCGTCCCAGTCTATATACATGGCAATTTCAACCTTTTACCAAAAGGCGATTTTATTATTTTTGATGGAATTCATACATTAGAAATTGGAAAAAGAATCAATATTTCTAAACAAGGAAAGTTCGACCCAAAAGCGTTGAAATCGGATGTAAATAAAGTAAGTTCGGGCTTCAAAAATAGATTCCAAGAGTTACGCTATGAACTTGAAGATGAAAACTACTTCAAACAAAAAATCAGACTCAATTTCATATATAAAATTCCAGAAATAGAAAAAGCTGCTTTAACAGAATTTGAAGCAAACAAAACAATGTATCATCAAACAAACTTCCTTCTTAAAGATAAAATCTCTATCCTTCGAATTGGTAATGATTATGGAGTTTGGGACCTAATGCTTACCTTACAAAAGCAACGAAGAAAAGTATATAGTTTTATCAAAGACGAAGAAAAAAGAAAAGTAGCACAGCAAAGTTATCTATTAAAGAAAAGAAAAATAGAATACGTGTCCTCGCCTATCGTTGACGAAATCAATACATTGATTCTTTCTACAGAAATAGGTGAAGAAATATTGACAGAAATATTGACTAAAAATAAAATTATGTTGATTGTTGTTTGTTCCCCCTCAATAAATTTAGATTTTATTGTTACATTTGGCTATGTAGTTGACACCAAAAGACCTCTTTTCACAATGCTTAAAAAAAGCGATTATAATCAATAAAAATCAACATGAATCGAAATAGATTTTCTTCACTTTTATGCAGTTTGGTTGTACTTTTTGCTCTCAATTCTTGTAGCATTGGCATCCGGAAGTCACTAGAAAATCGTCCTGACTTAACGAATTACGATACTGTTCGACCACAAATCACAAAACTCAACGATAGCTTATTTACGTTTAACAAAAACTTCTTGATTAAAAATAAATACGGTCAGTGGGAAACTTATGTGGAAGGGAATCCTGTTGAACGTGGTTTAATCATTGGTGCTTTAACCGATTCTTTGATGAACAAACAAGAAGATATTTTTTTAAGTAAGATAGATGACTTTATACCTGAAGAAAAAAAACGTATGCGCATTCTCAAATACGTCAGATGGTACAATCGTAAAATGTATAAATACATACCCGAAGAGTTTAAAGCTGAGATTTGGGGACAATCACGATTTGCTTCCGATAAGTATAACTTCGTTGCCAATTCATATACAAGAAGTTTATATTTACACGCTGCGCATGATATTGGTCACGCACTTTTAGACATGAATATGTTGGATTGTACTTCTGCTGCACTTTGGGGCGATGAAACAGAAGATGGTTCTATGATAATCGGACGAAATTTAGACTTTTATGTCGGCGACGAATTTGCTGAAAATAAAATCATTTATTTCGTTAAACCAGATAAAGGAATTCCTTTTGCATCCGTTTCTTGGCCAGGATTTTTGGGTGTAGTCTCAGGGATGAACAAAGAAGGATTAACTGTTACGATGAATGCTGGAAAATCAAAAATCCCTTGGAAAGCAAAAGAACCTATTTCCGTTGTAGCAAGAACCATTTTACAATATGCATCCAACATAGACGAAGCAATTGAAATTGCCTCAAAAAGTGAAGTTTTTGTATCTGAAGCACTGATGATTGGAAGCGCAAACGACAAAAAGGCAGTTATAATCGAAATGTCACCCAAAAATTTCGGTGTTTACGAAGTAATAAACAATCGATTGGTGTGTTCAAACCATTTTCAAAGTAAACCTTATAAAAAAGACAAACGCAATCAAGACGCCATTGTAAACAGTCATTCTCAATATCGATTTGATAGAATGAATGAATTAATTGATGATGTTCCAAAAGTAAATCCAGAAAGTATGGTAGATATTCTTCGAAACAAAGAAGGATTAAAAGATTTGGAAATTGGTTATGGAAATGAAAAAGCATTGAATCAATTAATTGCTCATCATGGCGTTGTTTTTAAACCTGAACAAGGAATAATGTGGGTTTCTTCAAATCCATACCAGCTCGGTTCGTTTACAGGTTATAATTTGAATGAAATTTTTGACGAAAACAGAACAACGAAGTACAAACCTTTGCATATCGACTCTTTGACTATTGAAGAAGATAACTTTGTACATTCTGAAACATTTAAAAGGTATGAAGAATACAGAGTTCAAGACAGAATAATTGACAAAATGTTAGCTGATGAAAGTAAAGTTTTTACATTTGATGAGAAGATTGTATCCGATTATCGTGCATTAAATCCTAATTTATGGATTGTTCATTACAAAGCGGGAATGCTCTATTATAAATCAAAACAATATGCAGAAGCAGCTGAATGTTTTAAAAAAGCATTAACAAAAGAAGTAACAACATTACCAGATTCTGAACAAATCAGTAAAATGTTAAAAAAATCGAAGAGAAAGGCAAGATGATACCAGAAATAGAAACAAAATCAAGGGAAGAGATAAAATCTTTTCAAGAAGAAATGCTTAGGAAGCAATTGCAATATGTTGCCAAATACTCGCCTTATTACATGCGTATTTTTGAAGAAAACAACCTCGACATCTCAACAATAAGTACTTTAAATGATTTAACGCAACTTCCTGTGACTACAAAAGACGATTTACAGCAATATAATGATGATTTTTTCTGTGTTTCTTCAACGAAAATCATAGATTATGCAAGTACTTCTGGCACAACTGGAAATCCTGTTAATTTTGGTATAACAGATGCAGATTTAGATCGCTTGGCATACAATGAAGCCATTTCATTTGCTTGTGCAGGAATTACAAAAGAGGATAAAGTGCAATTAATGACAACCATGGACCGCCGTTTTATGGCAGGATTGGCTTATTTTTTAGGATTGAGAAAATTAGGTGCTTCTGTGATAAGGGTTGGAGCGGGAATCCCTGCCTTGCAATGGGAGTCAATCATAAACAACAATCCAACCTACTTAATTGCAGTACCTTCTTTTCTACTTAAATTGATTCACTACGCTGAAGAAAACAATATAAATCTATCCGAAACAAGCGTAAAAGGAGCCATTTGTATAGGCGAAGTGCTTAGAGAGCAAGATTTCGAACCATCATCATTAACCAAACGAATAAAAGAAAAATGGGACATTGAACTATACTCAACCTATGCATCTACGGAAATGAGTACTGCATTTACTGAATGTAAAATTCAAAAAGGAGGACATCATCATCCAGAATTAATCATAACCGAACTTTTAGATGAAAACAATCAACCTGTTCCGCACGGAGAGATTGGAGAATTAACAATTACGACATTGGGTGTTGAAGCCTTACCTTTGGTGCGCTTTAAAACAGGAGATTTATTAAAAATTGACGATTCTCCTTGTTCATGTGGAAGAAATACGTATCGCGTTGGACCTGTTGTTGGTCGTTCCAAACAAATGATTAAATACAAAGGGACAACACTTTATCCACCTGCAATTCACAATATTTTAAACAGTTTCGAAGAAATTGATGAACATTTGGTCCTTTTAGAAACAACAGACATCAACACAGACAATGTCATCGTTAAAATAGCTTGTGAAGATGTTTCAGCTACGCTAATTGATAAAATTAAAGAGAAGTTTCAAAGTAAAATCCGCGTAATTCCAGAAATAAACCTTTCTACGGTAGATGAAATTAGGCGATTAAAAATGGCTGACAATAGTCGTAAACCCCGATGGGTAGTTGACAGGAGAAAAGCTAACTTTTAATGCCGTTGTTTTACATCTTTATCTTTTCTAACCAAATCTTCAAAGGAATTTCTTTTGATTCGAAAAATATTGACTTTGCGGAATCATCTTTTATGTCATAATCAATAATGACCTTTTCCTTATATTTTGTTGATTGCTTTAACACAGTTAATTGATCTTCTTCATTAAGCATTAAATAAATATGTCTTTTTTGAAATTTACTTTTTAAAATCCGACCATCTTCTGATTGAAAGGCAGCAGTAACTACGTAATCTGATTGGAGTAACAATTGAAAGTATTTTTTGAAACGATTGAGGATTATTTTTCTATCTAAATCGTCGATAACATAATGAATAATTGTTTCATCGGGTGTCAATTCCATATCTAAAATTGTATTGCCAAAATCGGATAACAAAGCTGTACGTTTTTGGTTTTTATCTAAGTTTTTTATAACAAAAATCCCATTCAGATCATTCCCATAAGCAGTAATTTTTGCTTTATACATATACTCTTCCCCAATTTCATTAAAATAAGAAATCGTGTATTCTTTTTGGTGATTTTCGATACTTTCTCCTGCAACCCGAATCGACTGGCACGCGGATAATAACAAAAGCCCAATACTAATGCTTAAAAATACTCGAATCGATGGGTGCATTCAGCTTTTTGTTTACAAATTGGATAAAAGTATAGTCTTCAGAAGGCTCTATTAACTTCACTTTTGAAACCGTAGATTCTGATTTTGGGAAATAAAGGTGAACTTCTTTGATGTATTTTTCAAGGGCTTTATCCGATGGAAGAAGTTGTACAAAGATATCGCTTCCATCTTTAAAGTACTGAATCTTAAACTCCTTGTCATTAAACAACTTCCCACTTATACTTCCTGAAATTAAGTGATTTATTTTTTTAAACACATCCTGTCCTTTCACAGATGATTTTTTACCTCCGTCATTAATAAAAATCGCATTATCCTGAAAAATAATACTGTATTTATTTGGCGAAACATATTCCCACTTTAACGTGCCATCTGAGTTTAAAAACATATTCCCTTTTGATTCAATTTCATTTGATAAAAATGATAAATGTTTTGTTTGCACGAATTGCGTTTGTATAGTTGAAATCTTTTGAGTTTCCGATTCAATTTTCTGCTTAAAAGATTGAATTTCAGAAGCAGTCATCTCTTTTTGGGCAAAAGTAGAAACGCCAACAGCAACAAAAATCCAAGTAAATATTATTTTCATATTTTTTTATTTTAAAGCATTAGATTCAATATCTGTACCAAAATACTTTTTTTACAAATGGTGTCTTAAATAAATTTAAGTTATTATAAATTTAACGTATTTACTGGTTTACCAAATCCTTACTCTCTTCTCTGGAGCAACATACATAGCGTCTCCCTCTTCAATTTCAAATGCCTTGTACCATTCATCAACATTTTGTAATGGCATAAATGCCCGATAATATCCAGGCGAATGCGGATCAGTCATAATCTGCGTTCTTAAAGCCTCTGGTCGGGTTTTTGTCCTCCAAATTGTAGCCCAAGACATAAAGAATCTTTGTTCTTGTGTAAATCCATCCAATTTCCCAGGCTTTTCATGAAATTCATAATGACGTTGTAATCCGTAATAAGCAGAAAGTACACCCCCTAAATCTGCTGTGTTTTCACCTAAAGTAAATTCACCATTCAAATGTATGTCTTCTTCAACCTCGACTTTACTATAAAAGTCTGCTAACTGTTGCGTTCTTTCTTTAAATTGTTCTTTATCAACATCTGTCCACCAATTTCTAAGATTTCCCTCAGCATCAAATTCAGCTCCGCTATCATCGAAAGCGTGGGAGATTTCGTGACCAATCACAGCACCAATTCCTCCAAAATTAACAGCGGCATCAGCTTTATAATCAAAGAAAGGAGGTTGCAAAATTGCAGCAGGAAAAACAATCTCACACCCTTGTGGATTATAGTAAGCATTTACAGTTTGCGGACTCATAAACCATTCATTTTTATCAACTGGTTGATTATATTTTGAAAGATTGAAATTCCTTCTCCATTCATTGGCAGCTAACATATTTTCATAATATGAGTTTTCTGAATTAATTTCCATTCCAGAATAATCCTTCCATACATCTGGGTAACCAATTTTAACAATTAAAGTATTTACTTTTTCGATTGCTTTCTCTTTGGTTTCTTCTGTCATCCAATCCAAATTACTAATGCGTATTTTGAATGTTTCCTTAATGTTTTCAACCATATCTATCGCTGTTTCTTTGGCTTCAGCAGGAAATTGATCAGCTACATAGATCTTTCCAATTGCCTCGCCAATAGTTCTGTTGACAGTTAATAAAGCTCTCTCATCAGCTGGGCGAGGTTGTGGGATTCCATTTAACTTACGACTATAAAAATCGAAGTTTGCATCTTCCAAGTCTGATGTCAATAAATCAGCTGCTTCATTTATTGTTTGCCAAATCAACAACTCTTTAATTATTTCAATATCAGCATCTTTAAGAATTGTATTTAACCTTTTCATGTAATTTAATTGACCTACCGAAATCGTATCAACATCTGCTTTAAGAGGTAAAGAAGATATCCATTTTTCCCAATTTATAGCAGGAGTTAATACAGAAATTTGCTTAATTGTACGTGGATTATTTTGCAAATTCGCATTCCTTCTTTCTTCTTTTGTTAACCTTGGTTCAGCCAATTGTTTCTCTAAAGCCAATATTCCCTCTGCTTTTGCTCTATTTTCATCAGAATTGCTATTTTCAAATACGATTCCGTAAACCTGAGTGATATACTCAACATATTGTTCACGAATTTCTTCATCTTTTTCACCTTCGTTCAGATAATAGTCTCTGTCTGGCAAGCCAAGACTACCAGGATTTAAACTTATCCCATTCACTTTACTATTCTCTAATTTAGGGGAAACATAAAAACTAAAGAAAGGATTTGAAATTGTTATAGGATTTGCAGATAAGACCTCTTGTAAGCTGTTTAAATCCGTAATGCTGTTAATTGTTTCCAGATTTTTTAATAATGGTGTAAGACCGATTTCATCTCTTCTGTTGGTATCAAGTTTAGAGTGAAACAATTCAACTGCTTTTGCTTGATCTGAGCCTTCTTCAAATTGATTGTTTTCGATTGCTTTATTTAACAATCCTAAAACCACTTTATCTGTGTTTTTACGAAGAAGTAAGAAACTACCCCAAGATTTTTGATCAGCTGGAATTTCAGTCTCTTTCATCCATGTACCATTAACATAATTATAGAAGTCTTCTTTTGGACTTACAGTTGTATCCATATAATGTAAATCAATTCCATGATTTACTGTTTTATCATTCATATCTTCTTGTTTTTGGTTGTTATCAGTGCATGAAACTAATGCCATTGATGTAACCATAACTGCTAAGATTCCTTTAAGTTTTAAATGCATAATTTTAAATTTAAAAGGGACAAAATAGTAATTATTTTTTGATTATGTAATCAGATTTATCATAAAGGTTTATACTTTATAAATTTGTCCAGACCAAAAAACGGTCTTCAAGGATTCGAAATGACAAGAAATTGACAGCATTTTTGTATAATAACTCGATCCTTTGATTTTGATAGTCAATATTTAAAACTTCCAAATCTTCTTTTGTATTTTTTATATTACCTAATAATTTCTTATAAAACGCCTCTTTTGCGCCCCAAATAAGATGAAAATCATTGATTGAATTGAATTTCTCAATTTCAGAATCTTTCATGAAAAAATATGGTGCATCTTTTATGCTTTCTTTTAACAGCTGAATATCAACCCCTTCCCTGCTTTTTGAAAAATAAAAAGCAAACCATCCTCCGCTATGAGAAATAGAAATATTTGAATAGAAGGCATCATCTATTTTTATTTTTTTGTTTAAAATCGGCGCACCATTTGGGGCATAATCAATACTCGAATCAATATCAAATTTCCTTAGTCTTTGCAAAACAAAATCTTTATCAACTTCCCTTTTATGCTTATCTTTAACTTTACTTTTCCATGAAGGTTCAAACCAGAAATAAAGCAATCCACTCTTTAGATAATATTTATTTTTACTTTTCATTGAAATAAATTGATTTCAAATCTACAAAAAACGTTTGATTTTTAATTTTTTAACAGGAAAACCCAAAAACTTTTCACAAACGGAGCAAATTCATTTTAATTTGATATCCAAAATAAGAAAAATAATACTACTTTTGCGATTGATTTATATTAAAAACAAATATTCAAAATGATGAAAATAGCATTTTCCACAATATTAATATCACTTTTGTTTTTTGGAGCACACGCACAAAAAAACAAGATTGAGTTTGAAGAGTATGATTTAGATAATGGAATGCACGTAATTTTACACAAAGACCATTCAACACCAATCGCAGCAGTATCAATATTATACCATGTTGGCTCAAAAAACGAAAACCCTGAAAGAACAGGGTTTGCTCACTTCTTTGAACATTTAATGTTTGAAGGTTCAAAAAACATTGAGCGAGGTGAGTATAGTAATTATGTAGAAAAAAATGGTGGTACGTTAAATGCATTTACAACACAGGACCAAACATTTTATTTTGAATTATTGCCTTCAAACAACTTAGAACTAGGACTTTGGTTAGAGTCTGAAAGGCTACTTCATGCTAAAGTTGACAATGTTGGAATTGAAACACAAAGAGAAGTAGTTAAAGAAGAGAGAAGACAAAGGGTTGAAAATGTTCCTTACGGTACTTTAGGTCAATATGCTTTTGAAGGACAATTCAAAGAACATCCATACAAATGGCAACCAATCGGCTCAATGGAGCACCTAAATGCAGCAGAAGAAAAGGATTATGTTGAATTCTATCAAACATTCTATGTTCCTGCAAATGCAACACTAGTTATTGCTGGAGATATTGATATCAAAAAGACAAAGCAACTTGTCAACAAATATTTCGCTTCAATTCCTAAAGGCCAGGCAATTAACTTATACAGAGATTTCTTAGATTTAAGCGATGCCGATTTTAAAGAAAAATATGGAAAGGACAAATCAATTTTCAATCAAGACGATTTCTTTAAAACAACTTCTAAGGAAGGTAAAGCAATGATTGCAGAATACGAAAATAAAGAAACGATAATTCCAAGACCTAACGTTGTTGAACCTCCACTAACAGAGGAAGTAAGAAAAACTTACCGTGAAAACGTGCCGTTAAAGGCTGCTATCATTACGTATAGAACGCCAAAGCAAAACGATAAAGATACATACGCACTGGAAATGTTGAACATTATTTTATCACAAGGTTCTAGCTCTAGAATCCGTAAATCAATTGTTGAAGAAAAAGAATTGGCTTTAGAAGCACAATCATTTATTTGGCCATTAGAAGACCCAGGATTAATGCTTTTCTTTGGAATTGCAAATAAAGATGCTGAATTAGATGATATTGTTAACGAAATTGATGCGCAAATTGAAAAAGTTCAAACTGAACTTGTTTCAGAAAGAGAGTTTCAAAAAGTTAAAAACCAATTAGAAAATCAATTTGTATCTTCAGCTTCGTCAATTAGTGGAATCTCTACTTCATTGGCTAGTTACCACGTTTTCTATGGAGATGCTAATTTAATCAATAATCAACTTAGCTTATATGAAAGCATAACAAGAGAAGACTTGAAAAGAGTTGCTAATAAATATTTGAAAAAAGACGCTCGCTCAATTCTATATTATTTACCTCAAGAAGATTAAGATTAATTTCAATTATTAAAATTTAAGAAGATGAAAATTAAGCATATATTATTAGGAATTACAATCGTACTTTCTTCTACTCTTTTCGGACAAGTAGATAGAAGCATTGTTCCAAAGCCAGGTCCCGCACCAGAAATTAACATCGCTGATCCAGTCGTGTTCGATCTAGATAATGGGATGAAGGTGATTTTATCAACAAATCATAAAATTCCAAAAGTTTCTTTTAACTTAGTGATGGGATCAGACCCAAGATTAGAAGGAGATAAAGCTGGTATTTCGGATGTATTGGGTCAACTTTTACTTTCTGGAACGACAAACAGAACGAAAGACCAATTGGATGAGGAGAAAGATTTTATCGGAGCAACATTGTCAGCATCGAGTAACAATATCTTTTTAAGTGTAATGACAAAGCACATGGACAAAGGCTTGGATATAATGACAGATGTTATGCAGAATGCGAATTTTCCTCAAAGTGAATTCGACCGTATAATGAAACAAAATGAATCTGCAATTGCTTTGGTCAAATCTGACCCGGGTTCAATGGCTTCAAATGCTGTGTCAAAAATAATTTTTACAAGTAGTCATCCTTTTGGTGAAATTACCACAGAGGAATCTTTGAAAAATATTACCAAAGCAGATGTAGAAAATCTATATAAAAGACAATTTACTCCTTCTGGTAGCTATTTGGTTATTGTTGGAGATATTGATGAAGCTGGTGCACGTAAAGTTGCTAACGAAAGATTCGGAAGTTGGGAAGGAAGAGTCCCTCACATTGCAAACTACAAAGTGGATGAGTCAGACCACGGAAATCAAGTTTATTTTATCAATAAACAAGGTGCAGTTCAATCGGTAATCAACATTGCTTTTCCAGTGAATTTAACGCCAGGACATGAAGATCAAATTAAATTGGATGTTGCAAATAAAATTTATGGTGGACATGGATTTGGGGCACGTCTAATGCAAAATCTACGTGAAGATAAAGCATACACTTACGGTGCTTATTCATCATTAAACATTAACAGAGATGGAAGTTATATTTCAGCTTCTGGTAATTTCAGAAATGAAGTAACAGATTCAGCGATTGTTGAGTTTTTAGCTGAACTTGAAAGAATCACAATAGAACCTGTAACAGACGAAGAATTAAGCTTGGCAAAAGCATCTATGGCTGGTAGCTTCGCTCGTTCATTAGAGTCATCTAGAACGATTGCTAACTTTGCATACAGCATTTTCAGAAATAACTTACCTGAAGATTATTATCAAACATATCTGCAAAAATTAGATGCTGTTACAAAAGATGATATTTTGGAAATGACACAAAAATATTTCAAACCGAATAATCTAAATATTATCGTTGCAGGAAATAAAGACGAGGTATTAGACAAACTTGTACAATTTGACTCTGATGGAAAAGTTGAAACATTAGATGCTTTCGGAAATCCTTATGAAGAAGCTGACATTGTTGAGTCTGATTTAACTAGTGAGCAAATTATTCATAATTATTTGATGGCAATCACGCAAACAAACTCTTTTGAGGATGCTACTAAGAAAATCGATGAAATCGTCACTCTAAAACACGAAGAGAAAAGCGAATTTTCTTATATGGGTCAAAATATCGAACAAAAAACCTTAAAACTTTATCAAGCACCTAACATTTCTTATGAGAAGTCTGAAATGATGGGACAAGTGGTTAGTGAGCAAATTTTTACAGGAAAAAAAGGTCTTATCAAAACACCAAATCAATTAGGTGGATTAGATGAAATTGAAATGACAGAAGAACAAGTGCTTGAGGCAAGAAAAACTGCAAATATTTTCCCTGAATTTAGCCTTGTTTGTTGCCATAAAGACGACTTAAAGGTTGAGGGTAAAACTCAGAAGAATGGTCAAACATATTACATTGTAAAATATGTATCTGGAGAATCAACTATGACTGATTATTACAATGCTGAAACATTCTTAAAAGATTTAACTGAGGTATCTGCAGAAACACCTCAGGGACCACAATTCTATGAAGTTAATTATTCTAATTACACAGATTTTAGTGGTTACCTTTTCCCGAAAAACTCTTCTAGAATTATGGAGGCAATGGGAGTTTCAATAGATTTAAAATCAACAATCACAAATATTGAAATTAACGGAACTATTGATAAAAACTTATTTAAGTTGTAAAAAAAAACAACTAAAAATTTCGAAAAGGCGGTTAAAAACCGCCTTTTTTGTTTATAAAGACCATCAATCTTACCAAAAATCATTAAACTTGTAAAAAGATAAAATCATGAAAAAATCTATTATAATTCCAAATGCACCTAAACCAATTGCTCCGTATAGTCCTGCTATACTTAAAGACAATACTTTATATATTAGCGGACAAATACCGCTCAATCCTGCAACAGGAGAATTGGTGAATGATTCTATAGCAAACGCAACACAACAAGTAATGGAAAACATCAAAGCTTTAATCAAAGCGGCAGGTTTTGAAATGAGTGACATCGTAAAATGTAGTATTTTTATGACTTCGATGGATTATTACGGAGAAATAAATGATGTTTATGCTAGATATTTTAAAGAAATTCCACCAGCAAGAGAAGCAGTTGCTGTAAAAACTTTGCCGAGAAACGTTTCAGTAGAAATTTCTTGTATTGCTATGCGTTAATCTTACTTTTTGAACGTGGAAACAAATCCCATCCGAATATCTGTAATCATTGTTAACTACAACGTTGAGTATTTTCTTGAGCAATGTTTAAACTCTGTTTTTGCAGCCTTAAAGAAAGTTAAAGGTGAAGTGTTTGTGGTTGATAATAATTCAATTGACAACTCGGTGGAAATGGTCAAAAGCAAGTTTCCAAATGTTCATCTTATTGATAACAAAGAAAATGTTGGGTTCTCAAAGGCTAACAATCAAGCCATTCGCATCGCAAAGGGAGAATATATCCTCTTACTGAATCCAGATACAGTTGTAGAAGAAGATACATTTTTGAAATGTATTGATTTCATGGATGAACATCCAGAAGCTGGTGGATTGGGAGTAAGAATGATTGATGGAAAAGGAAATTTTCTCCCAGAAAGTAAACGTGGACTTCCTACGCCTGCTGTAGCTTTTTATAAAATATTTGGTCTTTCACGAATTTTTCCAAAAAGTAAAACCTTTGGAAAATATCACTTGGGTTATCTCGATGAATTTGAAATCAATGAAATAGAAATCCTAAGTGGTGCCTATATGTTAATGCGAAAAGAAGCACTTGACAAAGTGGGCTTGCTCGACGAAAACTTCTTTATGTATGGAGAAGATATTGACTTGTCATACAGAATTACTCAAGGTGGCTACAAAAATTATTATTATCCAAAAACACAAATCATCCACTACAAAGGCGAAAGCACCAAAAAAAGTAGCGTAAACTATGTATTTGTTTTTTACAGGGCCATGACAATTTTTGCAGAAAAACATTTCTCTCAAAAAAATGCAAAGTCACTTTCATTTTTAATCAATTTAGCAATTTATTTTAGAGCTGGAATTGCCATAATTAATCGGTTTGTCAAAAAAATATTCCTTCCAGTTATAGACCTTGTTATCATTGCTGGAATTTTATATTATTCAACCAATTTATGGTCAATAAATGAAATAGATTTTCCACGATATTTACTAAAATTATCCATCCCAGCATATACGGTAGTTTGGCTTATTTCTATTCTGTATTCAGGTGGTTATGACCGTCCTTTGAAACTAAAATCGTTTGTTACAGGAACAATAATTGGTACCGCTATTATTCTTATTGCTTATGCCTTACTTCCAAAAGAAGCACAATTTTCTAGACTTTTTATCCTTTTAGGAGGTTGTATTGTTCTGACTTACTATTTTATCTCTCGAACAGTTTTACATTATCTCGTGGGAAAGAAATTTGACCTAAATGGAGTATCTGTAAAAAGATTTGCCATTGTTGGAGAAGTTGAAGAAGCCAAAAGAGTAAAAGCAATTTTAAAACGTACACCGCATAAAATACATTCTATCAAATTTATTTCACCTGATGAAAATAAAGACGATTCTTTGTTTGACGGAATGATTAATCAGTTAGACCAATTTATCGATATTTATAAAATAAATGAAGTTATATTTTGCGCTAAAAACACGTCAGCAGAAAGCATCATCAATTGGATGTCTAAAAATTCAACCAAAGACATTGAGTTTAAGATTGCACAGCCAAATAGCTTATATCTAATCGGAAGTAATTCAATTGACACGGCTGGAGATTTATATCTGATGGAAATTGACAACATAACCACAGCTTCCAATAAGCGAAATAAGCGCACACTTGACTTTATCTTGGCTTTACTTTTAATTTTGTTTCTACCTATCTCAATTTGGTTTTATTCAGATAAGAAAACATTCATTCATAACTGTTGGAATGTTTTAATTGGTAAAAAATCATGGATAGGTTATTCGAAAATTAAAAATCCTGCTGATAGAAACTTACCAGTTATCAAAACAGGGATTCTTACGCCCGCAGAAGCTAAAGGTTCTGAGATAAATAGTCCAATGACCTCTAAGTTAAACCTCATTTATGCAAGAAATTATTCTATTTGGAAAGATATTGAAATCCTAAATAAATATTGGTCACGATTAGACCGATAGAATATCTTTTTGTCGATGATGATTCTTCATTTTCTTAATAAATTGAGTACCAATACATTTTAAATATATCTTAATTTTAAGGTTAAAATCGTTTTTTTAAGTTATTTTTGTGTACGATTTAAAATTTTGAATATAACCCTATATACAAAGATAATATGTCACAAGTAGAAATTCGACTTCCCAAAATGGGAGAAAGTGTTACCGAGGCAACCATCACGAATTGGTTGAAAAATATTGGTGATACTGTAGAGATGGACGAACCCTTAGTAGAAGTAGCAACAGATAAAGTTGACAACGAATTACCTTCTGAAGTTGAGGGTACGCTTGTTGAAATACTTTTTCAAGAAGATGAAGTAGCGCAAGTTGGAGATGTAATTGCAATCATATCTACAGATGGAGACGGAGGAACTTCAACAACAAGCTCTGTTGCTGTAGAAACAAAAGTTGAAACACAAGCTGTTGAAGCTGTAGCACAAACTGTAGCAACCGCAGTTTCAACTGTCAATGGTTCTTCAGATGTTTCTAAAAACGGACCAAGTGGTAAATTTTATTCCCCACTTGTAAGAAGCATTGCTTCTGCAGAAGGAATTTCTATGCAAGAATTAGAAAATTTAACAGGTTCAGGTCAGGGTGGTCGCGTTACAAAGAAAGACATTTTATCTTTCATTGAAGATAAAAGAACTGGTGTAGTGACTAAACCAGCGACTCAACAAACAGCTACAACTGCTCCAGCCCCTCAAACAGAAAGTGCGCCAAAACCAACACAAAAAGTTGCTATCCCTTTAATGGAAGGTGATGAAATTGTTGAAATGGACAGAATGAGAAAGCTGATTGCTGAACACATGGTAACGTCCAAACACACTTCTCCTCACGTAACTTCATTTGTAGAAGCGGATGTTACTAATATCTGGAATTGGAGAAACAAAATAAAAAATGAATACAAAGCAAGAGAAGGTGAAAACTTTACTTTTACGCCAATTTTTATTGAAGCTCTTACAAAAGCAATCAGAGATTTCCCAGGAATTAATGTTAGTTTAGACGGAAATAACATTATTCAAAGAAAAAATATAAATATCGGAATGGCAACTGCTTTACCTTCAGGAAACTTAATCGTTCCTGTAATTAAAAATGCAGACCAGTTAAATCTTGTAGGATTATCAAAACGTGTAAATTCTCTTGCTGATAAAGCGAGAAATGGAAAATTAAGTTCTGATGATATCAGTGGAGGAACCTATACATTAACGAATGTTGGTACGTTCGGAAATGTTATGGGTACACCAATTATCAATCAACCACAAGTTGCTATTATGGCAACAGGTGCGATTCGTAAGGTTCCTGCTGTTATTGAAACAGCTGATGGAGATTTTATCGGAATCCGATACAAAATGTTCCTTTCTCACTCTTATGATCACAGAATCGTTGATGGAGCACTGGGTGGCATGTTTGTAAAACGTGTTGCTGAATACCTAGAGGCGTTTGATGTGAATAGAGAATTATAAAAATTTATAATAAACAACAAAAGAGGTTCACCGTTAGATGAACCTCTTTTTATTTAATTCAAGCAGATAAACCTTTAATTTTTTGGTTTTAACCAATAAATCCAAGTTATTTGTATATTCAACTAAAAGTTAATCCTCAAACAAGGAAAATAAAAATGAAGTTAAATTTAACTAAAAACTTATGCGTTTTTGATTTAGAAACAACTGGTTTAGACATCTCAAATGATAGAATTGTTGAAATTTCTATCTTAAAAATTTCACCAAAAGGCGAAGAGTCAAACCTAACGTTGCGTATTAATCCTGAAATGCCAATCTCGAAAGAAAGTACAGAAATTCATGGAATTACAAATGAAGATGTAAAGGACGCACCTACTTTTAAAGATGTTGCCAATCAAATTGCCGAATTTATTGGCGATGCTGATTTAGCAGGATATAATTCTAACAAATTCGATATCCCACTTTTGGCTGAAGAATTTTTACGAGTTGACCACGAGTTCAATATGAGAGACCGTAAATTTATAGATGTTCAGAATATTTTCCATAAAATGGAGCAAAGAACGCTCGTTGCTGCTTATAAGTTTTATTGTGATAAAAATTTAGAAGATGCCCACAGCGCGGGAGCAGATGTAGTTGCTACATTCGAAGTTTTTAAGGCACAACTAAAACGATACAAAGAGTTGGAAAACGACATAAATTTTCTTGCCGAATTCTCCGCAAACAACAAGCATAAAATCGCAGATTTTGCTGGACGTTTAGCATACAACAAAAAAGGTGAAATCGCTTATAACTTTGGCAAACATAAAGGAAAAACAATCCGACAAGTTGATAGCGAAGAAACAGGATATTATGGATGGATGATGAGTAGTAATTTTCCACGTTATACTAAACTTATCCTAAAAGAAGAAATGGACAAAATCAAGGCTGAAAGAAAATCCCAAAAAGAAATTCGAAAAGAAAAAGAAGCCAAACAAATGGAAAACAAGTTGAACGCACTGAAAGACAAATTCTCAAAATAATTGAAATGAAAGTGATTTGTATCGGGAGAAATTACGAAAAACATGCTAATGAATTGAATAATCCTCTTCCAAAAGAACCCATGTTTTTTATGAAACCAGACGTGGCAATATTAAAGGAAAACACATTTTATTATCCCGATTTTACGAAAGACCTACATTATGAATGTGAAGTGGTTGTTAGAATTGAAAAAGTTGGTAAAAACATCGAGGAGAAATTTGCCCACAACTATTATTCAAGCATCACAATAGGAATTGATTTTACGGCGCGTGATTTACAAGAAAAATGCAAAGAAAATCGTCATCCTTGGGAAATTTCAAAGTCTTTCGAAAATAGCGCACCCATAGGTAGCAAATTTATTTCAATTGACAATAAGAACATTCAAGACATTTCTTTCAAACTGCTTAAAAATGGAGAAATTGTTCAGATAGGAAATACAAAAGATATGATTTTCAACGTTGATTATATGATTTCTTACATCTCTCAATTTATGACCTTAAAAACGGGAGACTTAATCTTTACAGGAACACCTGAAGGAGTTGGTCCTGTTTCAATTGGCGATTATTTAGAGGGATTTATCAATGAAGAAAAAGTTTTAAACTTAAGAATTAAATAAATTGGAACATCAACTGACCATAAAAAAAACGGTTCGATATTTTACCTATGGGAATCCAAAGGCAAAAACCATCTGGATTGTTTTGCATGGTTATTCACAATTGCCCGAGTTTTTTATTAAAAAATTTGAAACACTTGATCCAAATAAAAATTATGTCGTTGCACCTGAAGGAATGCACAGGTTTTATCGGCGTGGCACAAGTGGTCGTGTTGGTGCATCATGGATGACAAAAGAAGCCAGGTTAGACGATATTGCAGACAACATTCATTATCTCGACACACTTTACAACGAATTGTCAGCCAAGAACAGTTACAAAAATCGAATACTTTTGGGATTTTCTCAAGGCGGTGCAACTGCTGCTCGTTGGCATTACAGCGGAAATTTTAAAGCACAACATTTTATTCTTTGGGCAAGTGTATTTCCTCCAGACCTTCCAATCGAAAAGGAGCCTTTTAGCATTTTTCAATCTAATAACTATTTTGTTGTTGGTAAAGAAGACCAATATTTTAAGGATAATTTACAGGCGGTTGAAGACTTTTTCAAAAAGCAACAGTTCGATATTGAAATCATTTATTTTGAAGAAGACCATGATATATATCCAAAAACCTTAAAGGAAGTATCACAATTGATTAAAATGAAAGTCCTTCGTTAAATTTTTGTACAAATCAGTGTAATTTCCATTTTTATATCGAATTACTAGAGACTCTTCGCTTGCCATTATTGGATTTTTGCAGAACACAAGAACATCCCTTACATGATTATTTGGTTTACCATAAATTTTAATTCTTTTAACTAAAAAAAGACTTAAGCCTCTATGTAACAACTCAACTGTACGATTTGCTGGTAGAATTATCCAAAGTTGACCATTTCTAGTCAACAAATTCTTTGCATGTTCAATCAATTCAAACAAACTCATTCCTATTTCGTGGCGCGCCAAAGCTCGTTGTACATTTTCAGGATACATCTTTGTATCAAAATAAGGTGGATTTGCGACGATTTTATCAAACAAAACAGGAGATTGAAAATCTAAAAAATTCATTTCAACAGCTTCTATACGATTGGCATAAGGCGAATTTTCAAAGTTCAAATTAGCAGTTTTAACAGCATGGGAATCAATATCTAACCCAATCACCTTACTGGTTGGAAATTTTTGGGCTAACATCAGTGCAATCACTCCTGTTCCTGTTCCAACATCTAAAATATTTTTGGCTTTTTTTCCTTCAACAAGAGCGCCCAAAATCATTGAGTCTGTACTAATTTTTTGTACGTTTTCATCTTGATGAATATCAAAATTTTTAAACCTGAATACAGACATAATTGGATAAATTAATCTTCAAGATACAATTCAATCAATCCTTCTGGAGCTTCTATGTGCAAAACTCTGTTTGCTCTATCTATTTTTTGAATGATATCACCAGCAAGTGGTAGAAGTACTTCTTTTTGCAGTTCTTCATTAAAAACTTGAAATAAAGGATTATTCGTTAAGTCAATAAATTGCTCAACCTTTCCTACATCGCCAAAATTCTTATCTACTACTTTAAATCCGATAAATTCAAAGTCATTAAACTCTTCATTATCTTCAGATGCAGGTAAACTAGAAAGAGGCACATAGATGTTTTTTTTTAGGAGGGATTTTGCATCTGTTTCATCATCAATCCCTTCAAATTTCACTTTCACCATTCCTTTATTTTTCATCTGTAAAGATTCGATAAAGAACGGCGTTAAATTCCCATTAATTTCTATGAATATAAATTCTAATTCAGAAAATTTTTCAGGATTTTTAGTGTCAAAAAAAAGCGAAACTTCACCTTTATATCCGTGAAGTTTCGCTACATGACCTAGTTTAAAGCAGTCTGCTTTATTCATAACAAATCTGATTACTTCTCTTCGTCAGTTTTTGTATCTTCTTTCGCTTCTGCTTTAGGTTCTTCAGTTTTCGGAGTTTCCTCTTCTTTCTTTTCAGTTTCTTCAGCCTTTACTTCTTCAGCTGGAGCTGAATCCTCTACTTTCACCTCTTCCTTTGTCTCTTCCTTGACTTCTTCTTCAACAGGAGCAGTTGCTTCCGCTGTAGCTTCTTCAGCAGCTTCATCTACAGGACTTTCTTCTACTTCTGGTTCAGGTGTGTTTGCATCAGCAATTTCTTTTGCTTTTGCTTCGTTTTTTACTTTTTCAGCAGCCAAACGTTCAGCCTTTGCTTTTTCTTGAGCAGATACATGACCTTTAGCTTTTTTCTCAATTTTAGCTTCTTGTTCTTTCAGCCATGCTTCAAACTTTTTCTCCACATCTGCTTCAGTCAATGCTCCTTTTTTAACACCTTTAATTAGGTGATTTTTATAAAGGACACCTTTATAAGATAAAATTGCACGTGCAGTATCAGTCATTTCAGCACCCACAGATACCCAATATAAAGTTCTATCGAAGTTGATATCGATAGTTGCAGGATTCGTATTTGGGTTGTACGTTCCTAATTTTTCGATGAACTTACCATCACGTTTAGAACGTGAATCAGCAGCTACTACGTGGTAGAAAGCATATCCTTTCTTACCGTGTCTTTGCAATCTAATTTTTGTTGCCATACATTTTTTGTTATTGGTTGGAGTACGAAACCCCAGTTAATAATTTAATTAAGGTTGCAAAGATAGAAAATTAAATCTGATTATTATCCAAATACTCATTAAAAATTCACAAATGATGAGTGAATTTCTGTTAATAAATAGAAAGTGATAAATTTTCGTTTATTTCCCTTGTCAGATTTATATTTACGAGGTATGAGAATCAAATCTGACAAGGAAAACTAAACTACTATCTTAATATTGTTACGTGACCGTCAAATTCATACTTATTATCATTGTGATAATCCGTAGCTGTTGCTCTCCAGATATAAGTTCCTTCAGGCAATCTCTTAGAACCATAGGTACCATCCCAAGTTGAATTAGCGTCATTTGATTCGAACACTATTTCTCCCCATCGGTTAAACACTTGTAAATTAAAATTATAAATATCTATTCCAGACACGTGTACTCTCCAGTTTTCATTAAATCCATCTCCATCTGGTGTAAATGAATTTGGTGCAAAGAATAAAACCTCATTCACCACACTAATTATTCTAGTAATTGAATCAACACAATGGAACTCATTTTCAACAATCAAAGTAACTGGATAATCGTCAACAATATTTGTTGGATATTTTACAATTGGGTCTTTTGCTGTAGAATAATTGGGTGTTCCTCCTTCCATGTTCCATGTATAATTGGCAGCATCGCTACTGGATTGACTATAAAGTTGTACTACTGGGTCAATCATTGTTACTGGACTCGGATTACCATAAAAATTTGGTTCAGGGATAGGATATCCTTCAACTAAATAGGGGAAATTTTGATTATACACACAGCCACGTGTTGTAACAACTTCCATGCTCACATCCCATGGTCCCAATCCAAAAGTATGTTTTATAGGGGCTGCATTTTGAACAGTGTCTATGCCTCCGTCGCTAAATCTCCATACTGTATAGTCAATCGGGTCAGTTGTACTTGTTGTATTTTCAAAAGTAATTTCAACAGGGTGACAGCCTCCAGTTGTGTCTGGCAATACCATTACTTGAACTTCTGGTGGCCAAGAAACCGTGGTATAATCTGTAGCTGAAGGAGAGCCACACACTTCTTTCAGAATCAAAGTATATTCAACATTTTCAAAAGTTGGTTCTACGGTTATGTTTTGTGTATTTCCAAGAAAGATACCATTTTCATACCATTCATAAATATAATCGCTACTTCCGCCCCCACCTTGAGCTTTCAAAACTGCAGTATCACCAATACAGACGATTGTATCTGCGGAAATCATATCAACAAACAATGCTTGAGGTTGATTAATTTGAATATCTTCATTTACAATACATCCATTAACATCAGTTATCGTCAAAGTATGCGTCCCAAAAGCCAAATTATCAGCCGTTTGTGTATCTGAATCAGAGTTTGACCAGCTATAAAAATAAGGTTGTGTACCTTGTGTAACAACTGCAGTTGCTTGACCATCAGATCCACTATTACAAGTTACATCTTGAACATTGGTCCACTGAACCTGCATACCAGGGATTTCATCAACAACAACCGTTATTGTATTTTGACATCCCACGTCAGATGATACAACACATTCATACGTTCCTGCAGATAATCCTACAGCCTGACTTGTAGTTTGTTGATTTGGGTCGTTCCATTGATAGGTAACATTTCCTAATTCAGGTACCATGCTTACTGTTGCTGTACCATCGTTTCCACCAGGACATGAAACCAAGGTTGATGACGTTGGGTAAGTAGCTGGAGTATCGCCAACAACTACAGTTGCTGAAGAAGAACATCCCATACCATCTGTCATATTTACGACGTAAGTTCCTGCTGAAACACCATTCACAACCTGATCTGTAGAACCCAAAGCTGGCCAGTTATAAGTATAAGGGGATTGTCCTGATATAGGAGTTGCGCTCACACTACCAATTCCAGCAGAACAGATATCATCAATTACAGTTGCCGTAACACTTGAGCTTACACCTGTTATAAATGATGTATCTGATACAGCACCAACCTGTGAATTACATGAAGCCCCAGCTACAGACATGAAGTAGCCTCTGGTTCCTGGAACAACAGAGTTAATAACCAAGTTACCATTATTATAAGGATAAGTATTCCCATCTGTGTCCTTCCATTCAAAACTAGCATTGCTTTCAAGAATTGGAAAAAAAGGAATATTGCTAATTGTATAAGCTGTTGTATTATTTGGAGCAGTTGGTTGATAACGTACGGCATCATTTGAAGCTGACCAGACAGTATTATTTCTTCCAGGTGTTGTGTGTGCTACTGTTCCCGATGCATTTTGTACACCTTGAATTGCTAAACTACTGTTCCAAGTAGGTGATGTAGGTTTAAAAGAAATATAATATTCAATGATGTTTGAAGTTTCGTAGAATACCACAGCCATATAATTACATTCTGCAGTAGAGAACATAGGAATATTTGAATATACAACCACAAATTGTCTATTAGGTGCTGTACCCATAGATTGATAAGCAATAACACCGCCTTGATTTGGATTAATATCGTGATAACATAACATTGCTGCATTTCTTGCGTCACCAGGTGCCCCAGTAGATGGCAAAGGATTTCCGTTTAACGACCAACCGTTATATCCATTTGCTTTGGATAAATCAAAAGAAATCATTCCATTTGAACCAATAAGACATTTATTATAGTCGATACCGTAAAAATTGAAGACAAATCCCATTGGTATGACTCCTGAAAATTTGTCATCTGTTAATGAAACATAAGTTGGATTGTCTAATAGCAACCCTACATCAAGACCACCAGAAGCGTTGCCACAGTTTTCAATGGTTATACTTGTTCCTACACAAAATGTACCATCATCACCAACACATAAAGTGTTTTGAGAGAAACTATATGGAACAATCATTAAAAATATAAATATGATTCCTTTTTTAAACATCTATTTTAAAATATTTTTTCACTTGAAAAACGTAACTTTATTGCTTTTGGTTGCTTTTAATCTTAATAAAGTTTTAATATTTTTTAAACTTTAACTAATCTTGCTTAATAAATTCGTGAATTTTATTTGCATATTGTTCGTAACCAATAAAGGTTGGTACATCGCTGTGTCCTGCCCCCAACACTTCAATTTTTCTTTTCCAGCTATTATAATGGTTGTTATAAACTAATCTTCCGTGCGATTCAATTGATAAAAAATCGTCATTAATTCCATGAATCCACAATAAAGGAACAACACATTGCTTAATTTGTTCAGCATTATCAATTTCAACATCTACAAAGTATGAAGCGGGCATATTTACTAATGATGCATCTTGAACCATCACTTCGCTACTTGCAAATGGAGCTTCCAAGATTAATTTACTGGGTTGTAATGCAAAAGTACTATTGCTCGCAATACGTGTTGCTGGAGCACTACCAAGTGAATAACCATAAATAACCAATCTGTCATTTGTTACTCCTTTGTTTTTCAACCATTTTAACGCACCATTTGCTGCTTCATACATATTTTCTTCAGTTGGTTTTCCGTCCGACATTCCATATCCAGGATAATCAAACATCAAAACACCGTATCTGCCATTTCCTCCAGCGTATCTTAATAATTTCTGTCGATTCCAGTAATTATCCATGTGTTTAGCATTACCATGGCAATATAAAATAATGGTATCTTGTGAGAGTTGACTTTCTTTTCCTACATAGATTGCAGCAATGTTTAACTCCTCGCCATTATCAATAATTTTATACTTGAATTGATGAATATCTTCTTTGGGAACAAAATAACTATTCGGTAAATCTGATAATTCACCGTCACTATAATTATCGAGTAAATATGCTTCTACTTTTTCTCCATTAAATAGAAAACTATCCAGTCTTTTTCTACATCCAACAGAGATAAACAAAAACCCAATAAATAGAAAGCCAATTAATTTTTTCATCTTCTAAAATTTTCTTGTAAATCCTAAATAAATTCCTGTTGCTCCCGTTTTACCTGTCGCACTAATATAATCCAATACAACATTCTCGTTGGACGAAAATGGGGCGATTAGTTTTACTTCGAACTTAAAGCTCCACATCTTCCAGTTTAAATCATGCCCAATATTTAACATTGGGACGACCCTTGTTGTTTGTCTTTGTTCGTGAGCTTTCGTTCCGTTCAATTCATACCAAGTTCCTATTCCGATATACAGTGCATTGGAAGGTGGTTTTCCTCCACTAACCATTAAATCATCTTGAACTTGGGAACGTTCATTATATTTCCAATAATAATGCGCATCCAATTGCGGCCAAAATTTAAAATTCTTTGTCGGGAAATCCAATGCTGTATTAAATCCCAACATTCCTGAAAAACCATGTTTTGAGTCTTTACTTTTCCAAAACCCATAACTTGCTCCCGCTCCAATTTGCGCAACGCCAAAAAACGCTCCTGTTGTGTACCAACTACCATGAACAGTAAGTTCATTTGTAATTCCTCTACCATAAGTAATTGAAGTAAATGGAATTGGCATAACAGAAACTCCTGGAATTTTAGCAAGCGGTCCTCCTAAATCAACAGAAATAGCATTTTCATTTTTAGCTAAAGGCACTACAAATCTAGTTGGTCCACAAGAGATCAATCCTAAAATCAATGGGATAGTTATTAGTGTAAATCTTGTTTTTATCATAGTATTTACTAAACTGGAATACAAATATAACTGATTCGTCACATAAACCCATAGGAAATATTTCGAAAAAATAGATTACTGTTAATGTTTATGGAGTCGAAGAGCTAACAGATAGAATTTTTCCATTGTAAAATCTTGCACCATTCAGAGAAAAATCGACAATGTATTCTGCCATTTCAGAAGCAGTTACTGGCGCTTCACCATCTGGAAAAGCTTTCTCGAACATTTCGGTTTTGACAGCACCTAAGCACAAACAATTCATCTTTATTTTTGAATTTTTATATTCTTCAGCAAATAGCTCTGTAAAGGTTGTTAAGCCAGCTTTTGAAGATGTATAAGCAACTAACCCTGGAAATTTAACACTTCCTTGAATAGCTCCCATCGTTGAAATATTTAAAATATGTCCCCCATTTTTTTCCATTTTCGGGATAAAAAATTTTGTTGCCCAGATTAATCCAATGGAGTTTATTTGATAACTTTTCTTTAAATCATTTTCTGTTAACTCTAAAAAAGGTTTTTTTATTAAAACCCCAGCATTATTAATTAAAATATCAACGGTTGGAATGTTTTGGAAGATTTCTGAAAGATTTTTATGAATATTTTGAGATGATAAATCAAAATGATAAAAAGATATGTTTTCTGCATTGAATTTTTGTGACATTACCTCGACGTTTCTCGACAAAGCAACAATGTGATTCTCCTTATTCTGAGACAATTGCAAAACAATCTCCTCTCCTATTCCTCGACTCGCGCCAATTACAACAATCGTTCTAAATGTCATACGTAATCTTAACTTTTTCACTCGTTGGATGCGCTTGGCAAGTCAAAATAAAACCTTCTTGAACTTCTTCTTTTGAGAGTGTATAGTTTAGATCCATTTTGGCTGAACCTTCAACTACTTTAGCTTTACAAGTACTACAAATTCCTCCGCGACAAGAATAAGGAGCATCCATTCCATACGATTCAGCTTCTTCTAAAATTGTGTCACCATCAGCTACCAACTCAAACGTTTCCTCTTCTTCATCAAGGATTACTGTTACTTGCGATATACCATTAAAGTCAGACTTTTCATTATTTGAATTAATTGGCTCTAAACTTACAGGTGTTGTAAATAACTCGAAATGAATCTTATCATCAGAAACGCCTAATTTTTGTAAGGCATTTTTTGAATGAATGATAACAGCCTCTGGTCCACAAATGTAGAAGCCATTAATTTCATCAAGATTCAAATTTTCTTTAAAATAATTTGCCATTATCTCTTCTGTCATCATTCCAAAAAGAACTCCATCCTTTTGTTGTTCAGAGAAAATGTGTGTTACATTTACCTTATCTTTGTCGAAATCCTGCAATTCAGATTCAAACATGATTGATTTATCATCTCGATTTCCATAAATCAAATCCATTTTCGCGCCATCAGTTCTTTGAATCATTTTAGCAATTGAGAGTATAGGTGTAATTCCACTACCAGCTGCAATTCCAACAAAATGTCCTTTTACCTCATCAATTGTAAAATCGCCCATTGGCTTACTAACAATGACTTTTTGTCCAACCTTAGCATTTTGGTTAAAGAATTTAGAAACATAGCCATCTTCAACTTCTTTAATTCCAACAGAAAGTGGTTCATTAACGTCGCTACAAATTGAATAAGATCTTTTGACTTGATTTCCGTTAATATTTACCTTTATGTTTAGGTATTGACCTGGTTCAAATAAATATTTTTCACTATGTAATAGAGGAACTTCGAAACTAACTTTTACAGCTTGGTCAGTCAGACGTTCAATGTTACTAATTTTTAATTCTGTACTGAAGTTTTTATTTGTTGATTCTCTAGAAATTTGCTTTTTTAATTCTTTTTTACCAAAAAGCGTTTTAAATAGCCCCATAATTTAAAATAATTTAGTGCTTTCTTACCATTCGTCGTACGACACAATTAATTTATCAGTTTTTGGGTGAGATTGACAAGTTAAAATATATCCTTCGCTTACTTCATCTTCTTCTAGCGCATAGTTCACATCCATAGAAACTTCTCCTTCCAATACTTTTGCTTTGCAAGTTGAGCAAACACCACCCTTACATGAAAATGGTGCATCAACTCCCGCATCAATAGCAGCATCCAAAATACTTTTACCATCACTTGATAGGTTTAGATAAAACTCTTCATCATCTAAGATTACTGTTACGTTTGATTCAACTTTATCCGTATTTTGGGAAACTTCTTTTTCTCGATTTTGTTCACTTTCTTTTTGTTGAGTATCGAATAACTCGAAATGAATTCTATGTGAATCGTACCCCGCAGCTTCAAAGATTTCTTTAACCGCAAAAATCATCGGTTTTGGTCCACAAACAAAAACTTCGTCAAATTTTCTGCCTTTAAAGAAAGTTTCTCCAAAAAGCTCGATTTTTTCTTTGTCAAGTCTCCCCTCTTGCAATTCATTTCCGACCTTTTCGCGACTATAAACATAGACCAATTCAAATCGGGTCAAGAATTTATTTTTAAGCTGTTCTAAATCTTCTTTAAAGATAACATCATTAAACCCCTTATTTCCGAATACCAGAGTAACGGTACTTTTCGGAGCTGTTTTAAGAATTGTTTTAATATGAGATATAATTGGTGTAATTCCACTTCCAGCAGCAAAAAATATAAATCTTTTATCCGTATTTTCGTCAATATCAGTCGTAAAAACCCCCGAAGGCGTCATTACTTCCAATTTATCACCAACTTTAAGTTCTTTGTTCATGTACGAAGAAAAGATTCCGTACGGTTGTTGTTTTACAGCGATACGAAGTATATTTTCATCCTGAGCAGTACAGATTGAATACGAACGTCTTATTTCTTCACCATTGATATTGGCTTTAAAATTAAGGTGTTGACCTGCTCTGTAAGAATATTCACTCTTCAGTTCTTCAGGCACTTCAAATTCAACCGAAACAGCATCCTCTGTTTCTCTAATGATATTTTTAACTTTTAGGGTATAAAATTTTGGTTTCTTCATGGGTCTTAACCGTTTTCAAACGCAAAAATAACAACTATTTCAACATTTTCATAGCGATTAAGAATTTTTGGGTAATTTTTTCCTGACTTTAAATCTTATCAATGCATTTTTACATGCATAAGTTTGTTAAGTCATTTGATTAATTCTAGTTTATTACAGCATTAATTTTTTCCCACAGTACTCTGTCAAACCCTGAAACGTCAAAAAAAGTATTACCTAAATTAGAAGCTTCTCCCATTCTTACTATTACCATATTTTTACTCGGAATCACATAAATTCTTTGGTCATCTGCTCCAGCAGCAGCGTACATGTCAGCAGGTGCATTGGGAACTAAAAATTCTTCATATACCGTTTGCTCACCAGGAATCATGAAGTTGGCATTTCCGTTTAACCACCAAAAATAGCCATAAGATGAGTTTATATTTTGCGATGTGCTAACGCTTTCGTTAAAATAAGTTTCGTTTATAATTTGCTCATTTTTCCATCTTCCTTTATTTAGAGCCAAAAGACCAAATCTTGCCATACTTCTTGTGTTACTGTGGTATATTTTAAAAATAGGACCAAAATTCCAATAACCTGTCATTCCGATTTTGTCTCCAACCTTTTGATTGAAATAAATTTCAAAACTTTGGTTAGTAGATTCTTCAACAACATCAATCAATTTTTGGAATACATTACCATAAGCCCACCTTGTGCCTGCATCTGCAACATAAGTAAGATTTGGTTTTATGACTAATTGATTAGATTCATCTATTCCTGATGTCATCGTCAATAAATGTTTTATTTTAATTAAATCTTCCTTTTCTATTGGCATGTTTGTCCATTCCACTCCTAAATATTCTGATGCTTTATTGTTTATTTCCAATAAACCATCCTGTTGTGCAATTCCTATAGTTGTTGCCACTAAGGTTTTTCCTGCACTGTTCCATTTCCATTCAGCAGAAGAATTATGGCTGTTAAAATATTCTTCCATAACAATTCGTCCATTTACAAGTATCATAAATGATTTTGTATTGTTTTGAGCAAGAAAGTTTTTTAAATCTACAATTGCATCTTCATTCCAATTCAATTGTGTTGTAGAGGTTGTTTCCCATTCAGAGCTATAATTCGTTGGGAAATACATTGAAGTATCAACAATCTTTTCTGTCGTTTGGTCATCTTTGTTGCAACTCATTAGTGACAAAAGAAGGAATAATAATATGCTTATATTTTTCATAAATCTTTAAGTTTTATTTTACAGTTAGTCTTCTTAGTTTTAATTTAAATTGAGCCGAGTTGAATCCAACAATTCTTACTTTCACCTAAGATAAAGTTAAAGTAAAAGTTATATTTTGACAAGTTTTTTTTAAAAAAAATCTTAAAAGACAATTAGTTAAATCACATTATTAATGATCGTTTTCCGACTCATTTTTTCCATTCTGAAACCAGTCAATCGTGTCTTTCAATGTTTTTTCCAACTCTGTTTTACGATGATTTAATGTTTTAACAGCCTTTTCAGAATCGATATTTTTGTTTCCATCCAAAAGAATATTTAAATAAACATTATCAAAAATCGGGTCTTTTTTCACTATTCCTGAATAGATTCTAATAAAAGGAATCCCAATTCTACCTAAAAATGCAGGAACTTCAATTATTCCTCTTTTTTTACCTTTAATTTTCAAGATTATATCTGACAGTTCTTTCAAAGTATGATAATTTCCACCAACGATGTATGTTTCACCAGACTCCCCTGTTTCAATTGTTTGAATAGTTGCATCTGCAACATCTCTTACATCAACGAAATCAAATCCGCCTTTTAACATAACAGGAAATAATCCACGATGAATGGCTTTGATAGCACGCCCCAACTTTGAAGGCATATAGTCGTGTGGACCAATTACAGCGGTAGGACAGATAATGGAAACGTTTTGACCACCTTGCGCTGCTTCTATTGCTAACAAATGTGCGTCGCGCTTGGTTTGATCATAAAAAACAGAGTTTTCATCCACAAACTCTCTTTCTTCAGAAATCGATAGATTGTAGGGTTTTTGTTTATAAACGTGAATTGAACTGAAATGAATTATTTTTTTAATATTCATTTCTTTTGAAATATCAAAAATATTTTTTGTGCCTTGAACATTAACATCATATAATTGCTGATCAAATTTATAGCCCAAACGAATTAATCCCGCAGCATGAATAACAACATCTTGATTTTTCAGTAATAACCGCAATGAATTAATGTCTAATAAATTTCCTTTTTGGATGATTAATGGTAAACCCTCCAAACTTTTCGTAGAGTTTCTAACAAGAGCGGTTACTTCATGTCCTTGCTCGATTAACTTTCTACAAAGTACGCTTCCAATATGACCTGATGCTCCAGTAATTGCGATCTTCATAAGAACAAAATTAAACTAAAAGTTCTTGTTTGCAATAATTCCTACATCAGCTCCGATATATTTCCATCGGTTAACTACGGGAAAATTAATTTCTACAAAACCAGCGGTCGGAAATATAATGTCTTCTCCAATAAGATGGGAAGCAAAATATGAAATTGCGTTATTATGACCTATCAGTAAAACGTTTTCTTTAGCGTCATCAATAGATTTTATTAATTCTAGTAATTCTTGCTGGTCTGCATAATAAATTTCCTTTATAAAACGAATTGACTCTATTTCAATATCATTTTTAATTCCTTCGAAAGTTTGTTTGGTGCGTTTTGCTGACGAACACAAGACTGTAAGAGTCGTTTTCTTAGATACTATGTTTACAAAAGCTCCTAACTGATTGATTTGTTGATTTCCTCTTTGACTTAACTCCCTATTGAAATCACTTCCAGTTGTAGAAAAACTTTCTGCTTCTGCATGCCTTAACAAAAATAATTTCATAATATCCTTAAAAGTTAAAATATTGTCAAAATTTGTTTGTTGCAAAGTAATCTAAAAAAACCTGTATATTTGCTATTTATTTTCAATATTGGCATACTTTATGATAAATATTGAATCAAAGTTAAAAGTTTTTAAAATGAAATATATATTATTCAGTTTTTTATTCCTTACAGGAACTATTTTTGCTCAAAATGACAAAAAATCAGATGACATTCTAGATAAACTATCTAACAACATCAAAGGGTTAAATTCATTTTATATGGAATTTTCCATTAATATAAATAATCCAACAACAGGTGAAAACACCAATGAAAATGGCTCTGGATATGTTCAAGGAGAAAAGTATTTTGCAACATTTGGAAGCACTGTTTTAATTTCAAACTCTGTTAAGACTTGGACAGTTATTAAAGATGAAAAAGTAACTTATCAAGGAGATGTTGATGAAAACGATGAAACCTTAACTCCAAAAAAGCTTATGACCATTTGGGAAGAAGGTTTTAAAAGTAAATATTCTAAAGAAATGACAGTTATTGGTAAGAAAGTTCATGAAATTAACTTATACCCAATCAATCCTGGAAAGGTAAATTATCACACCATTACAGTTTATGTTGATGTTGCATCAAACGATTTGGTTCGTGCAATTATGAAGACAAAAGATGGAGGTATTATGACATATACAATCACTAAATTTGAAAAAAACAAAGCTGTTACGGACAGTAGATTTGTTTACAACCCAAAAAATTATCCAGGTTACCAGTTGATTAGAAATTAATGATTGAAAATTGAAAAATTAATTTGCATTAATTCTTCAGTACTTTTCTTGTGAAATTTCCTTCAGGTGTTTCAATATTAATGAAGTATAAACCAGTGTTTAATTCTCTTAAATCAATCTTTATATTGTTAGATTCATTTGTTGAAGAATAAACAATTTCTCCTAGTGTATTAATTACTGAGACATGGTTTATTTGAGTCGTTCCGCTTGATACATAAATAAAATCCTGTGTTGGATTAGGATAAACATCAAATTGAATGGATTCTTTTTTAACTGAAAGCGGGTCATTTGTTCTCACATAAACATCATCTAGATATAATTTGAATCCGTCGAAAGTTGTATTCACAAATGCAATGTAGATTTCTTGATTAACATAATCATCCAACAACTCTTGACGCTCTGTCCAAAATGGAAGCTCGTTACTCACCACGACTAAAGTATCTGTAAAATCGGTGATATTATTTCCAGTTGTAGAAATCATCACTTTGTAAGAGTCAGGAAAAGAAGAGTCGTGAGATTTTGCTTTCCATGAAAAATAGTTGCTTTCATTGCCTACAAGCAAAAGCGGTGTAATTAACCATCGGTCTGCTCGGTTAACAGGATTAAAAAACGAAGTACTTGAAACAACGCCATTTCCGATACTGTCAGGGTCTTCTTTTAGAATCCAAGCCTCGGTATATTCAGATACAGAAGGTGCTGGAGTGAAACCATCGTTATTAATGAGTTCCCAAGTATCTAATGAGTTCCCGAGATCAAAAGAATCAAACAAAAGTGTATCTTGAGAAAAACTAATATTACAAAAAAAAGGTATAAAAATTAGAAACGCGTATTTCATTTGTTGCTTTTTGTTTTATCATTAAAAGACAAAAATAACAAATTCATTAAAATAAACGTCTTAATTTCTCTATTGCTCTATAAGTTTTAACTTTTGCGTTATTCTCAGAAATATTTAATATCTCGCCAATTTCTCTATACGGTCGGTCTTCAAAATATCGAAGTTCAATTAATTGTAAGTCGAGACCATTTAACTGACTTAGTGCTTCTTCTAATCTTTTTCTATTAAGAATTTTTGTTTCATCAGAAAACACTTCCATAAAGATTGCAATATGGATATTTTTGATATTAATTTCCCGTTTTCTACGTTTATCTCTGAAAGATTGATTTATTTCGCTTTTTGCGATTCTATACAGCCATGAAGATAGCGGAATCCCTCTGTATTCGTATTTCTCTATGTTTTTGATTGCTTTTAGAAATACTTGCGAAGTCACATCGTCAGCGGTTTCTTCGCATATAACGTGTTGTACAACGTAGCGAAATATTTGCTTGTAATATTTCTTATACAACGGACCAAAGTGCTTTGGATTTTCTTTTGCTTTGTTTATCCATTCCAACTCAGAGAAGAGCATTTGTTCAGAATGATGATAAATTGGGTTTATACTTCTCATGGTTTTTGGGTTTTACAGTTTGTTTATGGGTTTAAAACTGTCGCTTGCAGACAGGAAGTGAAAAAATAAATAAAATTTATTATTATTTTCACTTGATTATATAACGTACAAATTACAGAATTATTTTATATTCGTAAATAATCATTGGACTTTTTAACAAAATTAAACGTAACTATCCGAAGATAGTAGTGTTATCTTTTTTAAAGCTAAGAAATATTTTAAGGGCAATAATAACTTGAACCAGCATCAGCAGGTATATCGCTACAAAAACCTAATACAGCTGTATAAGGTCCCGAACATAATTCTTTAAGTGAATACGAATTTAATGCACCCCACGTACCGAGGTTGGTCACTTCTGACTTAACTTGAATGAGTGTATATCTTGAAGAAAAGATACCCATAGCACCTTCTACATTTGAAAATGTAGGTTTACTTTGCGCTACTGAAGATGAAGGAGCATTTGTTAAAATATACGTTTGTAAATCTAACGAAGCTGCTGTTAAAACCACATCAAATCCCCTAAATCTTCTACTTATAATATCACTTGTTTTAGCAGGAATCGAAGCTCTTAAATGTTCATAAAAGGGTTCTCCTGCTGCAAAAACAGTTCCTGTACCACTTACTATACTTGAAGCATTAATTGATCCCAGATTCCATAAAACTGATTTATTTGTAGAACCTGAAGCCGTATATTCTTCGTAATTGAATACCAATTGCATTTTAAAAGAAGCTGCATTACCACTCGAAAATGAAATTGGCGTACCTGTGTATTCTGGGTTTGTAGGACTATTAGACATAAACGCATACGATTGATTTGGCAATGGCGATTTTAGGTTAACACCTTCAACCAAGCGAGTTTGACCACTGATTTCGTATTTTCCGTTGTCTATGACAACGTTCAATCTGTATAATGCATCTTCCCTTAGCTTATTTGAACCTGTTATTGGTACTTTGAAAAAGTATAACTTTTGCTCAGGAGCATAAAAAACACCATTTTCTTTCTTATTTTGAATAGTTGTATCTTGCAAGACCCATTCTCTTACAACACTTCCTCCTACTACTTCTTGGACCACAGCTTCTACATGGTCGAAGTAATGCAAAGATGGATTTTGTGCAAATTCTAGCGCATCTCCTTCTTTTAAATAGGTTTTATTTAATTTCATGAATTGATACTCTTTCCCTTGGTCAAGTAAAAAATGGATAATCGGTTTTTCCTCATAATCTCCATTCACACTAAACTCTGTGTCACAGCTAGTGACAACTGTAATCAATAAAATTAAAATAAATATATTTCTAAACATAATGTTCTATAAAAAGCGTAAAGCTACAAAAATAAGTGTAAGAATTTAATGCGTAAACTCATTAATCATTACCACTTACACAATCACGATTATCTCACACGATTCATTCCCATCGCATGTAAGATAAATTTCGGTAATGATTTTGTTGGATCTTTTCCTTTTAAATTAATGTACCACCCCAGTTTCTTCATAATTGGAACCTTATGTGTTTCTACGAACTCAATCCATGTACCATCAGGGTCTTCGATATAAGAGAACCTTCCTCCAGCCTCGCCCATATCGAATGTTGCTCCACTATCAACAGTAAAAGGAAAACCTGCTGCTTCACATTCTTTTTGAAGTTGATCCATGTTTCTAACATCAAAACACAAATGGATAAACCCCCAATCTCCCCAAAAGCGGTCTTGAAAAATCTTTTTACAATCGGTTCTTTCAATAGATTGAATCAATTCAATTTTTGTTGGACCCAATAATGGTGCAAATGGACCTTGTCTAACTTCTGGATGGGAAAGCAAAACTCTTCTTACTTTCTTATCACCTTGAGGCAACTCTAAAAAACAATCAAAAACATCCGTTTCATCATATTCTACAGTAGTATAACCAAGAATATCGGCATATAATTTTTTGGCTTTATCAATATCGCTCACACCAATCATAACGCCACCAACACCACCTGTTTTACCTTCAAACTTGGTTTTTTTAAATACAGTAAACTCTTGAACCACATTGAATATATTTCCATTTGGATCTTCTACGAAAAAATGTGGTTCACCGTGTGGTGTTGTTTTTAATTCGCCAAGTAATTTTGCGCCATTTTTCTTCATGTATTCATAAGAACCTTTTACATCTCTCGACTTTATTCTTCCGATATACAGTCCGTAATCGCCTAATTGAATATCGAAATTTGCTTTTTCTGTATTTCTACTTGTAAATTGCCAGATTTCAAATCCACCACCACCTTCCATCGACATAGCTAATGTTGCGGTACGAGAATGAACTGTATCTCCAGTATATCTTGTCATCAAAGGAGCTTCTGCTGCCTCTTCAAAGATTCTAATATCAATTCCAAAGAATTTTCTATACCATTTCCAAATTTCTTGGACATTTGGTACTCCAATACCCAATTGTTGAATTCCGCATATTACTTTTTCCATATTTTTTATTTAAAAAGCAAAGATAATATACTTTTTGGAATGTTATCAGAAGTTTGATTGGAAGTCAAATGTTTAAAATTGCAGGGATAGATGTGTTCTAACCCTGCAACTTTAAATTCACTAATTATGCATGATGATTCCAGAGTAAACTGGCCTTTCGTTTGGTAGTGGATTATAAATTTGAACTTTCCAAACAAATGCTTTTTCGGATGCTGTCATTTTGCCAGTTCTTTGGTTTATTCCATCCCATTGATTTGCGGCATTGTCAGACGTAAATACAACTTCTTTTGTTATTGGGTCAACAATTGTCAAGTTAAACTTCACATCTCTCTGTGTTAAAGAATACGGCATAAATGTTCGATTTCTTGGATCCGTACCGTTTGGAATAAAAGCATCTACAGCCATTAAATTATAATTTTCTCTGATATTAACAACTTGACTTGTTTGAGCTTTGCATCCATTGTTGTCTTGAACAGTTAATTTCACATCATAATCTCCTTTATCAAAGAAATTAAACACTGCACTTTGAGTTGTAGATTCACCTTTTTCGTCAAAATTCCATTTGTAAGATTTGAAATTCCCAAGTGCACTAAAATTAACTACAGGAAGTCCATCCTCAAAAATATTTGCTTCAAATGTAAAGCCTACGCCTGGCATTTCAATCACTTTAACAGATGATTTACCAATGGTTTCTCCTCTTTCATTAACAAATGAGATTAAAGTATTTTCATTTACTTTAATTGAGGTTTTTTCCCCAGAAGAGAGTTCTCCCTTATCAAGTATTCCGCCAAATTCATCAGTACCTATATAATAAACGATTTCATTTTCTGTACCTTTATTAGAGATGGTCAATACCTCTCCTTTACAAATTTCGAATGCAGACAATTCACCTGTGATATATGATTTTGAAGGGTGCTTAAAAATTGGAGTACCTGTTTTATAATTTGGGGTATGCGTTTGGTTATCTAAACGAATTGTTGATCCATCTGTGTTCTCTTCAGAAACGATATCTACATTTGTATTTACAGTTTCAGCAATAGGAGTATTATTGTTTACAATTGGTTTATCATCTCCAAGTTGAATTGAATTTTGTTCTATTACTTCAATTTTTGTTTCATTTTGTGTTGACACCAAATTCTTCTCAGTAACTTGAGTGGTACTTGAAGAAATGTTTTCTATTTCTGCTTCTTGATGGTTCACAGTCCTTGTTTCAGTTTTGCTTTTTGGTGATAGAATAAAAATTGCAAATCCAATAAAAGTAACGCCAGCGACTGCCCATTTCAAAGTAGTTCGTAATCCAGAAGGTGGGGAAGGAACGCCAATCTTAGGGCTCAATGCTTCCCATGCTTTTGGATTGTACGGAACTTCATAATTTTGAAGTTTTTCTTTAAAAATATTTTCTAAATTATTTTTCATTTAGTTTTTCAAATTTCCTATTTAGTATTTCTCTTAAATTTTGTTTTGCCTTTGCTAGGTTTGATTTTGAAGTACCTTCACTAATTCCTAAAATTTCAGCCACTTCCTGATGCGAATAATTCTCAATTACATAAAGATTGAACACCGCTTGGTATGCTGGCGACAATTTTCTAATTGCCTCCATTGCATATTCTGCTTTAATTTTTGTTAAATCTTCATTAAAATCATGTTCTTGTTCTTCATATTGGGTATTAAATACAAAATCTTCATCTGAAAGCCATGGTCTTCTTTGCCGTTTTCTTATTGCATCGATTGAAGCGTTAACCATAATTCTCCTTACCCAACCTTCAAATGAGCCTTTAAAATCAAATTCACCTAGTTTATCAAAGATCTTTATAAAACCTTGTTGGACAACCTCTTGAGCTTGGTCTTGGTCTTTTGTATATCGCATACAAACCCCCATCATTTTACCGTAGAACTCTTTAAACAACTTCTCTTGCGCACTTTTCTCATGCTTCACACAACGCTTAATTAAATCTTTGAGTTGCTCGTTATCCACTTTTTGTTTCTCTTTAATGACGTTCTATTATAAATAGGGTTGCTTTTTGCAATTACAAAAGTATTAAATTCTAAAAATTATTTCAATTTTATCATGTATAATGTAAAATATAAACTTTCCTTTCAACATTCTTTCATTCTCAAAGTTTAATTTGTATTTTTGCACCATCAAAAAACCAAAATAAAAATTAAAATAAATATATGAAAGTAACAGTTGTTGGAGCAGGAAATGTTGGTGCTACTTGTGCAGACGTTCTTGCCAAAAGAGAAGTTGCCAACGAAATCGTATTAGTTGACATTAAAGAAAATTATGCTGAAGGTAAAGCATTGGATATTTGGGAAACATCTCCAATCCTTATGTATGACACAAGAATTATTGGTTCTACAAATGATTACTCGAAAACCGCTAATTCGGACGTAGTAGTTATTACTTCAGGTATTCCTAGAAAACCAGGAATGTCAAGAGACGATTTAATTGCTACCAATGCTGGAATTGTTAAGTCAGTTACAGAGCAAATCATTAAGTATTCTCCAAATGCTAAAATCATTATCGTTTCAAATCCGTTAGATGTGATGACTTATGCTGCTTATTTAACTGCAAAGGTTGATCCTTCACACGTATTCGGTCAAGCTGGAGTTTTAGACACAGCACGTTACCGTTCTTTTTTAGCGTTGGAATTGAATGTATCACCAAAAGATATACAAGCAGTTTTAATGGGAGGACATGGAGATACAATGGTTCCACTTCCACGTTATACTACTATCGGAGGAATTCCTGTTACTGAGTTAATTTCTGAAGATAAATTAAATGCAATTATCGAAAGAACAAAAACAGGCGGTGGTGAAATTGTAAAATTATTAGGAACCTCTGCTTGGTATGCACCAGGTGCTGCTGCCGCACAAATGGCTGAGGCTGTCATCCGTGACCAAAAACGAGTTTTCCCTGTTTGTGCATGGTTACAAGGTGAGTATGGAATGAGTGATATTTATTTGGGAGTTCCTACAATTCTTGGAAAAGACGGAGTTGAAAAAATCATTGAACTAAAATTGAACGATGATGAAATGGCTTTGTTAAACCAATCTGCAAATCATGTAAGAGACGTAATGAAAGTATTTGATGATATGAATGTAATTTCATAAAAACAAAAGCATATTTAGAACTTAAGGAGGTGTTTTCGGACACCTCTTTTTGTTTTTATGACTCGCAGTTTTGTTATATACGAGAAAGATATGACTGTAATATGATTGTCGCACTCACCTCATCCAGAATACCTTTTTCCCGTCTTTTCTTTTTGGGAACACCGCCACGAATTAAAGCATCCATAGCTAATTTTGATGTAAAGCGCTCATCCATCATTATAATTTCTATATCAGGAAATTCTTTTGTTAAAGCCTCTTTAAATAATCTTACGTTCTCAGAAGTATGTGAATCTTCCATATTTAAACGCTTTGGTTCGCCCAAGACAATTTTTCCAACATTCTTTTCAACTACAATCTTTTTTAAAAAAGTCATCAACTCACTCGATAAAACCGTTGTTAGTCCTGATGCAATAATATTATTTTCATCAGTTATGGCAATTCCTGTTCGCTTGAGCCCAAAATCGATTCCAATGATTCTCTTTTTCATTTATTTCTTAATAAATTTAGTGCTTTTCACCATAGAATCTTTGTAATATAAAGCAACAGAATAGTGTCCTGTAGCTAAATGACTAACATCTATCTGATTGTCGTTGATGTCAAACTTTCCTTCGTAAACAATTGCTCCGTTAACATTTATGATGACTATCCTGTCTAAATTGTGTTTCTCTGATTCAATAAACAGTTTATTATTAACTGGATTTGGATAAATTTTAATTTCCGACAAATCTTTTTCTTTCTCCAGATTCAACGTTGACTGCTTTACACCTAAAGTATATTCGCCTTTTAGTAGTTGATTGATAATTATTACGCCAGCTTTATCTGTCTTATTCGAGCCTGTTTTAAGTTCATAATCTATATGCTCCAGCCATTTTTCATGTTGATTAGGGCGATATAGCAGTATTATGCTGTCCTCATGGAATAATACACCGTTATAATCTTGAAGCAGTTTATTATCCAAAAATCCGTCAGGTAATGTTGTTCTGCCGTCATAATTTATTTCTCCTGTTCCGGTAAAACCATTTGAGAATAAACCATCTACTTTCCAATAACGATCAGGGGAAATTATGACATTGTCTATGAATGAGCTATCTATATATGGATCTGGTGGAATTCTACAGTGTTCAATTCTTACAAAAGAAGAGTCATTCTCTTGGTTATATTTTAATTTGAAATAGGCGTAATCAAACAATCTCATTCCATAATTGTAAACAACCATATTTTGAGCAGTAACAGCATTTAGTAAACCATGGTCTTTATTAAGATAAACCATTTTTGGATGAAAATTTAGTGTGGTTGATATTGAGTTATGTTCTCCTGAAAAAGTATAAACCTCTGACTCGTCAGACCAATCTTCTTTAACAAATGTGATTTGGACAGGAACATTATTAAACAAATTAGGTGCTTCAAAAAGTTTTTGCTGTATATAAACTTTAACTTCATATAAGTCTCCTGAAGGTTTAACTACAAAAGAATCAATCTCGAAACCATTAAACCCAGGGTTCAACACATAGCCTTCAAAAAAATCATCGGCATCAAATCCTGTATGATTGGTTAGAGCATCCCTAAAATCATAAGCATCGATATCTTTAAATGCGAACTCATTTTGAATTGCTTTTAAACCATCAAAGAAATCATTATCTCCCATGTGTGTCCTAAGGTTATGAGTCATTGTTGCACCCTTCGTATAAGTATGTGTTCCATAAGTCGCATGATGAGGAACACCTGAAAGCGGTAAGAAATCACCATCATTATAATGGGCAGTTTTTAGTACACTAATATGTTTATTTTTCAAATCATCGATATATCTATCATAGTCAAAACGATGTTCGTAAAACAGTGATTCGCTATATGAAGCCAATCCTTCATTTATCCACATATCTTCAGGTGTTCTACAAGTCACTAGATTCCCCCACCAGTGATGAGATAACTCATGAGCCATTAAAAATTCATAATTTAGATTTCCATTGACAGCAAATACTGGATACATAATCGAAGTAGCGTGTTCCATTGCTCCACCACTAAAAGGAACAACTGTATATCCAATTTTATTCCATCTATATGGTCCGTAGGCATTTTGATATATATCCATTGCCTCTTTTAAATGAATAAAAGAATTTTTCATTTTTGTAGTATCAGAAGGCTTGGCAACTAATAAAATTGGAATTTCTTGTCCATCTAAATTACTGATATAAGTCTGCTCTACCCTTGCATAAGGTGCAACACCTACGCTGGCTAAATACGAAGGTATTTCTTCATTAATCCTCCATTTGATGATGCTTTCATTGTTGACTCCGACTGATTCATCCACAATAAATCCATTACTAAACCCAGTTTTTCCTTCGGGCGAAATAATTTCAATGTCATAAGTTGCTCTTTCAACAAAATTGTCAAAACAAGGATACCAAACCCTTCCGTAATTGTGTGGGTTTGCGTTCATTCCTACACCGATGTTATAAGCGTAATCTCCTTGAAAATAGAAACCTCCGAAAGTCGATTGATCTTTTACAGGCACTCCTTTGTAAAAAACAGTTATCTCATTGATTTCATCAGTCGATAATGGCACATCAAAATATGCCCTCAACAATGTATCATTATAACTAAATGCAAGTGGAATATTATTCGAAATCACAGAGTCAACTTGTAATCTTAACAAATCTAAAGAAATACCCTCTACATTGTCCATTTTACTCTTAAAATGTATAGTTGTAGATGCAGATATTTTCTTAAAATCCATTTCAGTGAAATCAATTTTTATGTTATAATTTAGCACATCAATTGTATCACTTCTCATGTTAGCTAACTCGCTATTGGTTTGACCAAAACCAAAGCCACTAAAGCAGAAGACAAAAATTGGTATAAGAAATTTGATTTTTTTCATTTTTATAAAATTCATTTAGCAAATATACAATTATGAAATAAGCTAACCTAAAATTGACTTAATTTAAGAAGTATCATTAATTTTGTGGACATGAATACTGAATTGGCAAAGTTTTATTTTCCAGCGACTTCAGAAGACGATTTGTTTGTTCTTTGGGAAGACCAATTTTTCCAACAAAAACAGTTTTTTCTAACAAATACTCCCAATCGGACAGTATGGGAATCTAAATTGCGTAGATTGCAAAAAACTTATACTGCCTTTTTGGTTTTAACAGATCAACCAGAGGAAAATAAGTATGAATCAATGTTGAATACATCGTTTAAAGAGTTTACAAATAATTTTATTGAGGCATTCAACGAATTTCATACAACCAGAAACATCTATAAAACAAAAGTTATCCAAAGCAATACAGTAAAGGATTTACACAACACCATAATGGAGTGGCTTTCTTATGAAAATCATTTTTATCTTTTATGGTTTTATGAAGACAGTATGGGAAATGAATTACAAGTATTACGCGGAAAAGAACCCGACCCAATGTATATTTTGGCAGATTTAAAGCAAGTTTATAATGAATTTGGATTTGAAACTTTCGACGACTTAAAAACGAATTATAATAAACTACCTTTATCGCTTCAAAAAGAAGTAAAAAGATTAACTTTGCTAGCAAAAAATAATTATGCCCAAAAGATTTGAAAGTCTAAAAACGCAATTGGAACAACAAGAATGGCCTAATGTATATTTATTTAAGTTTATTGTTCCGAGTGACAATCAAACCATTGCAAAGGTAGCTAGTATGTTTGAAGAAACAGCAGATATTCAAATCCGAGCATCAAGCGGAGGAAATTATACAAGTATTAGCGTTAAAGAAATAATGATGAATGCCGAAAGCATTATCGAAAAATATATACATGCCTCTAAAATTAAAGGAGTTATTACAATATAGATTATGTTAGAGTTTGAAACTAAAGTTTTATGGATTTCATTAGCCCTTCTGCTACTTTTTATAATTGTTTATACAGTAATTCTAAGAAAATTCAAACAAAGTAAAATTGAAAAAACACTCTTTATTAACGTTCACCCTCTGGATCAAAACCCTGTTTCTGGGATTGCAACTTTATACATTGAGACGTACACACCAATAGAAGTTGAAATAAGTATTTTCCCGACAGACATGAGTTCTGTCACAGTTATTGAGAAGAAAACATTAAAAAAAGGAGCAAATATTATCAAAATAGATAGTACAAAATTTGAGAATGGATTTTACTTCTACCAAGTAATCACACCCAATCAAAAATCAAAAAAAATAATGGAAATAAGAAATGTTTAATTTTACTTTTTAAAATAATTAAGTAATTTAGTAAAATTAAATCCTATAATTTACGTTCATTAATATTGACGAATTTTTTTATATGAAACGAATATTCTTAGCAATCATTACTTTCTTTTTCGGTATTACTCTGTATTCGCAAGTTGATTTCGAACCAAAAGGTTCTTTTATTGTTGATATTGGTTTGCCAAACAACACGTCCAATCTTGCGCTAAAAGAGTTGGTACAAGGCTTGGTAATTATCAATACTGGATATCAACATACTTTTGACAACACATTTTCAGTAGCCGCCGGGATTCGTTATGGATATATGAATATCAATGAATTTAAGAATAACATTGACCTAAAAGGAGGAATCCACTATACTGGTGTGTGGGGAAAAGTTGGTCAAGAAAAATATTATGGGAATTTTGGACTCAATTATGGGGTAAGAATTGGATACAGCATGCAATTTTTTGCAACCAATAAAAATGAAGAATTAAGGGGTAAACCTTACATGAATGACGGAGGTTTTGTTGAGCCTACAATTAGCTTTGCATTAATGGCAAACGAAAGGTCGTCTTTTAGTCTAACTTTAGGCTACGCAATTCACGGGTTTACTTTAAAGGCTGACCAATTGGGAATCGAACAATTTACAGGGTTAGATAAAGATAGACTTAGTAGTCCTACATCATATTTTTCAATCGGATTTGGATATTCTTTCTTCTTCGGAAAACAATAAATTATGTCCAAACGCGAATCTATCTCTCGATATAGCCTAATCATTAAAAAGCTGAGAAGCAAACCTTCTTCATTTCAGGAAATTGCTGACTACCTTGAGTTTCAATCCGAGTTTCAAGGGTATGATTTTAATATTTCAAAGCGGACTTTTCATCGTGACAAAAACGATATACTTTCACTTTACAACATTGAAATTCTGTACAATTCGGCAGAAAAAGTTTATTATATTGATGATGAAAGCTCAGAGTTTAATGATCGAATCCTAGAAGCCTTCGATGTTTTTAATGCCCTTAATTTATCTGAACAACTTTCTAATTACATCCATTTTGAAAACCGAAAACCAAAAGGAACAGGCCATTTGAATACAATTTTACAAGCAATTAAAAGCAAAAATCTCATCCAATTTGATTATCAAAAGTTTTGGGATGAAGAACCTTCCTGTAGAATTGTAGAGCCTCTTGCTTTGAAAGAATTTAAAAATCGATGGTATTTAATTTCAAAAGACACCAAGGATAACAAAATAAAAACATTTGGCTTGGATCGGCTGTCACAGCTAATAATCTTGAGAAAATCATTTTCTTATCCCGAGAATTTTGAAATCAATAAATATTTTAAAAACTGTTTTGGTATTATCGGACCAAACGCAAAAGAACCATCAGAAATCATCTTATCTTTCACTCCTCTTCAGGGAAAGTATATCAAAACATTGCCACTTCATGAATCCCAAGAAATAATAACTGATACTGATACTGAATTTCGTATAAAACTTAAGCTATTTATCACAGAGGATTTTATTATGGAACTACTCACTCACGGTGAAACGCTAAAGGTGATTCAACCGCAAACTTTAGCTAAAAAAGTAAAGGGAAAGTTGGAAAAAGCACTTCAATCATACACAAAAGCAGACTTTCTGAATCAACGACGGTAAATTCATTTTGAATCCTTCAATAATTTTTGTATTTTTGTGTATCTTTATTTTTTTTAAAAAGCAAATAAGATTATGATTTTAGAACGTATCCGTTTCATGAAGGTTAATAAGCATAAGACGTTTAACTATACGCCTCGCTATTATGATGAACGAAAGGAAAAAATTCAAAAAATCAAGGAAAAATATAAAAATTTAGAAGACATATCTGGAGAAGAAAGAAAAAGCATTCTCAGAGAAAACATTCGTTCTTCATGGAGTGAAGCCCATAGTGCACAGTCAAAAAGTTCAAAATCTGCAAACATTAGACTAATTATTATCTTGCTTGGATTGTTATTATTGGCTTCTTATATTTTAGGATACGTTGATATGTTTACTGCCGAAGTTATTGACCTAAATTAAATCATACTTATACTCCAACAAAAACTAATGTCAGATATAATTCATTTATTACCCGATAACATCGCTAATCAAATCGCCGCCGGAGAAGTTATTCAACGCCCTGCCTCTGTTGTTAAAGAATTAATTGAAAATGCAGTAGATTCTGGTGCTACAAAAATTGAGTTACACATAAAAGGCGCAGGAAAAACATCTATTCAGGTTATTGACGATGGAAAGGGAATGTCTGAAATGGACGCACAAATGTCGTTTGAAAGACATGCAACCAGTAAGTTAAAAACAGCCGATGACTTATTTTCTTTGCAGACGAAAGGATTTAGGGGTGAAGCACTGGCTTCCATTGCCGCAATTGCTCATGTTACCATGGAAACAATTGAAGAAAAAGCAACTGTTGGGACAAAGATTGAAATCGCTGGGAGCAAAATTACCTCAAAAGAGCCTTGTACGCGATTAAAAGGAACGTCAATTACAGTAAAGAACTTATTTTTTAACGTTCCCGCAAGAAGGAATTTTTTAAAATCGGAAAATGTTGAAACAAAACACATCGTTGAAGAATTCAATAGAATTGCTTTAACACACCCTGAAATTAACTTTGTCTTTTCTCACGATGGAAATATCATCAATAGCATAGAATCAGCTAATCAAAGAAAGAGGATAGTAGATTTATTTGGGCGGAAATTCAACGAAAAGTTGGTTCCTATTGAAGAGGAAACCGATATTGTAAATATTTATGGATTTGTTGGAAAACCTGAATTTTCACGAAAAACAAGGGGCGAACAATACTTTTTTGTAAACAATAGATATTTTAAAAGCAGATATTTGCATCATGCAGTATCAAAGGCATACGAAAACCTTCTATCTTCAAGCCAATACCCTTCTTATTTTATCTATTTAGAAGTTCCTCCAAAATCTTTGGACGTTAATATTCATCCAACAAAGACAGAAGTTAAGTTTGAAAATGAAAAATTCATTTACCAAATATTATTGAGTACAATCAAGTTGGCACTCGGAAAGTTTAATATTGCGCCAAGTTTAGATTTTGAAAGAGAAGCACAATTCGACTTAACAGAAGCAGATAGGAAAAGACCCATTAATGAGCCAACAATCGAAGTAAATCCTTATTTTAATCCTTTCGAAGATAGTAAACCTCACTCTTCAAAAACTTTTAGTCGTCCTGGAAATAGTAGTATCATTAGAGGATTAAGACCTTTACAGCCAAATCGAGAAGAATGGGAGAATTTTTATAAAATTACGGAAGAGGGAGAGCACAGTAAAAACCAAGAGTTAGAATTTGATGAAAATCAAAGTTTTAATACACAAAAGATTCAGGTTCACAAGCGTTATTTATTGACTCAAATTAAATCTGGACTTCTTTTAATTCACATAAATCGTGCGAATGAAAGGATTTTATATGACGAATTGAGTCAGAACTTTATGCTTAACCCCATTTCATCACAACAGATGCTTTTTCCTTATGAATATGAGTTCCAAAACACTCAGAAATTGGAATGGGACAACAATAAAGATATGCTGAAAAGATTGGGGTTTGAATGGCAATGGAACAAAAAAACCCTTGTTTTATCAAGTATTCCGTCTATATTAAATATTGAGGCTATTCCTGAATGTTTAGATGATATTTTAGAAAAAATTACGCAACAAGAAATTGATAAAGGTGAAATTGTTCACGAATTGATTTTATCTTTGTCATCTTCTGCAACGAGAAATAGTTCAAAAAAATTAACCGAGGAAGAAATGAACTATCTGATTGAACGACTGTTTCAAAGTGAGCAGCACCAATATTCTCCAAGTGGAAAAAGGATAATGAATACCATAACAATTGATAATTTGAATAAATTTCTCTTATGAATAGTATTTTTGCAAATTTGCCTCCAGTAGTTAAAAACTTACTACTTTTAAATATAATCATGTATGTCATTACGTTTTTAGGTGAAATGCAAAGCATACAAGTCACATATTTGTTAGGTGGTTACGTTTTTAATTCACCTTTTTTTGAACCTTATCAAATTATTACTCACTTTTTCATGCATGGAGGATTAATGCATATTTTCTTTAATATGTTTGCCCTCGTTATGTTTGGTCCAATTTTAGAGCAAGTTTGGGGACCCAAACGCTTTTTTATCTTTTATGTTGCAACAGCTTTGGGTGCTTTTTTCTTACATCAACTTGTGGGCTATATTGAAGTGAATAATATCATTGGACAACTAAGGGCACAAGGATTAACAGAAATGGAATTCTTTAATATCCAAGAAAGTATCATAAATGCAAGAGAAAAAGGTCAAATGATTCAGTTCCGAGATCCACTTGTACAAAGATATAATATTGGGATTTCCGTGCCTGTTGTTGGTGCTTCTGGTGCTATTTTTGGAATATTGGTTGCTTTTGGATATTTGTTCCCAAATACAAGATTAATGTTGCTCTTCCCTCCTATTCCTATCAAAGCAAAATGGCTTGTTTTAATAATGTTCGGATATGAAGTTGTCCAAATGTTTATGGATCGTCCAGACGATAATGTAGCACATTTGGCACATATTGGTGGAGCAATTGTAGGATTTTTCATCGTTTTATTCTGGCAAAAATCAACAAAAAGATTCTATTAAAATGCAAAACAGTTTTTTAGATGAATTGAAAAATAAATGGCAATATGGTGGTATGCACATCAAATTGATATTTATCAATGCAGCTGTGTTCTTGTTGATTAAAATACTGCTTGTTTTGGGTCATTTATTTAGTACACCTGGAAGCAAGAATGTCTTTGAAAGTATAATCAATAACATCTTTACACTAAAAGGAAATCTACAAGGAATACTCACACATCCGTGGGGATTATTTACAAGTATTTTTGCGCATTTCGGATTCTTTCACCTTCTGTTTAACATGGTGTTTTTCTATTTTATTGCGAAATTCTTTTTGATGTATTTCTCCAATCAAAGATTGTTATACACATACATTTTAGGTGGAATCGCAGGTGGTCTTTTACAAACCCTTGCATATAGTGTATTTCCTCGCTATATTGAATCTGAAGTCTTAGTTGTTGGTGCTTCTGGGGCAGTCAACGCAGTTTTTATGGCAGCAGCCTTCTATCGTCCTATGGAAGAGGTAAATTTATTTGGTCTTTTTCGAGTAAAAATGATGTATCTTGCCTTGGCCTTTATACTTTTAGACCTTCTTCGAATGGGCGGTGATGACAATGTTGCGCACTTTGCACATTTGGGAGGAGCCATTTTCGGATATTTGTCAATTAGGAATATTGATTCTCCGAGCAACATTATTAACTGGTCTCAAAGGAAAGTAAGCAACATAAAAGCCCAATTTAGGGGGAAGCGTAAACTCAAAGTAAAAAAGGGCGGAAATAAAAGAACAGCAGTTAACCAAAATAATGACGATCTCTATAGAAAAAATCAAAAAAACAGACAAGAACAAATAGACGCCATTTTGGATAAAATTGCCAAATCGGGATATGATAGCTTAACAAAAGAAGAGAAGAAGATTCTATTTGATCAAAGTCAGAGATAAAAAAATACACTCTGCCAATTATCTCATTTATCTATTTTTTCTATTTTTTTACTTAATTGGTAAAAAATCATTAAATTGCGTTGATTAAAACTGAAATATGAAAACTTTAACAACGCTTTTGATATTATTAAGCTCTACTTTTCTATACGCTCAAATCACGTTAGAATCGAATAACTTTCCTGAAGCTGGAGAACATTTCCCAATCTCTAATGGTAACGGTTCATCAATAGATTACACATCAACAGGTCCCGATTTTGTTTGGGATTTTTCTGGATTGGAAGAAACATCCCAAAGTTTTGAAAACATCTTTAGCGTTTCTAGTGCTGGCGTATTTGCTGAAGCTTACTTTGGTGCTTTTGCCCCACAAGCCTACAAAGCAACTTATTATCAGCCCTACGATGGTTTACCTTTAGATCAGATTTCAGACTTTTTACCCATTTCTATCGAGTCAATTAACCTTTTTACAAAAGTGGAGACCGATAAGATTACCAGTGTTGGATACTCGCTTTCTATCCAAGGAAATCATATAGGTTTTAGAAGTGACACCATTGAAGTTGCATACAAATTACCGCTCACTTATGGCGATTCTAATGTAACCGTTGGCTATACAAACTTTGATTTTCAACAATTCTATGATGGTCAATTTATTCAACACCGTGTTGTAACAACTATTGTTGATGGATATGGTGAACTGACAACACCTTACGATTTTTATCCTGATGTAATTCGTGTAAGAAAAAATATTGCAGAACAAGATTCACTCAGAATTGTAATTGATGTTATGGGGTTTCCTATTGACCAATGGGTTCCGATAAATAGAACAATTTCTCATTATGAATGGTGGGACAATGTTAATCACCGACCAGTTGTAAGGGTTGAAACGGAAAGGATTGCTGGGAATGAAACGGTTTCCAGATTAACTTATTTCAACAACAATGTCTGGGGAATTGACAAAAACAATCTTGAAACATTAGTCTATCCAAATCCTTCTTCAAATATTGTTCATATTCAAGCAAAAGAGGTTATACAATCTTATCATTTGTTTGATGTTACTGGGAAGGAAGTCCTTTCTGAAAGAGTTGATAATCAAACTTTACAAATTGACATTTCGACATTGCCAAATGGGATTTACACGTTGAAATGTAGTTCAAATAACAACCAAAGCATATCAAAAATTATTAAAAAATAAATTAAGGTTTGTAATCTTTTAAAACAGACTTTGTTGCGATGGCTTCTGTAATATAATCTACACTTAGTTTAGGGTTTCTAGCAGGCGAATATTCTCTTCCATAAAGAATAATTTGAATGTGGACTTTCCCCCATGTATCTTTTGGAAAAATCTTCTTTGCATCCTTTTCAGTTTGTTCTACACTTTTACCATCTGATAATCCCCAACGATACATTAAGCGATGAATATGTGTGTCAACAGGAAAAGCAGGATGACCGAATGCTTGATTCATCACAACAGAAGCAGTTTTATGTCCGACGCCTGGTAAAAACTCCAAATCTTCAAAATTATCGGGTACTTCCCCATTGTGTTTATCGATAAGAATTTGCGAAAGTTCATGAATGGCTTTCGATTTTCTCGGTGACAAGCCACAGGGCTTAATAATTTCTCGAATTTCTTCAACCGACAACTTAATCATATCCCAAGGATTATCAGCCTTAGCAAATAAAATGGGTGTAATCTGATTAACTCTTTTATCGGTGCATTGCGCTGAGAGTAAAACAGCAATTAACAATGTATAAGAATCTTTATGGTCGAGAGGAACACCTGGATTTGGATATAATTTATCCAATTCTTCCATTATAAACTCTGCTTTTTCCTTACGCGTCATTCTTTTTTAATCTAAAACCATTTTTTATAAATGAAATAAACTCTTTAAATGTATCTTTATTTCGAACAAGGTCTTTCGAAACCTGCATAAAAGTTGGACGAACATCAGGTTCTAACTTTTTTGGTTGTAAAGGCTCTCCAGTTGGAAAAGTCATTGTTCCAGGTTTAGGCAAAGGATTTGAACTTGATTTATTCTCTAAATTATTGATACTTCTTCTATCTAAATCTTCAAATATATCCTTTTGAACCTTCGCCAGCTTATCTGCCTTTTCAAAATCTTGTTTTGCCTTAGATTCGTATCCTTTTTTCTCGTATAAAAGTCCTAAATTATTGTGATTCACCGCATCATCTGGGTCTAATTCCACAGCTTTTTCATACAATAAAATTGCTGTGTCAATATCTCCAAAATGTTGCTTTGCAAAAGCCAAACAAGCATACCGATATGAATATTCTTTATCGAGATTCAATGAAAGCTCCAAGTCTTCAAAACATTTTGCTTTATTTCCCAGATGAAGATGTAAAACACCACGATGAGATAAGATATCAGGATGATTTGGACTTGTTTTTAATGCTTTATCAAAAAAAACCAAGGCTTTTTCCAACTTTTGTTCATCCATCAGCTCTTGTGCTTTTTTATGTTCAGAATTTACATACATTTGTAAATCAATGTTTAGTTTAAATATTATGAATTTTCCTCAATATCGAAAGCGATTTGACAATAAGGCTTTTTACAAAGTTACATCTTTTAAAGCATTTGAAGAAATTCAACTAATAGGTAAACGCTTTTTTTTCTTAAATGTTCATGCCGACAAGTATTTTGAGAAACTTCGTGTACAAGAACTGTTAGAAGTGGACAATAATCTTTACACTGAGTGTTCAAAAGAAGAATTTAACAAAATCGAACAACTAGCGAATGAATATCTAAGTAGGAAAAAATGAATTTTATAGTAAAATTGCCATATTTTCACTATTTTTATCCCAAACATTTATAATTCTATTTAGACTATGAAGCATTTATTTTTACTTTTCACATTGATTTCTTTAACTTCAATCTCATCTGCACAAACAGAGCAATTTCCGTGTTCTACCGATGAGGTTAGCAGGGCATTATTTCTGAATTACCCAGAAAAGCAACAAACAATTATAGATGCACGTCAAGAATTAAAATCATTTACACAATCTTTTGTAAATCAATCTATATCAACAAAAAGTAATGCTGATTACATTATCCCTGTCGTCTTCCATATTATCCATGATAATGGAGAAGGAAATATTTCAAACGAACAAATATATGATGCATTGAAACAAGTAAACCTACAGTTTGGTAAAAAAAATGCTGATACAACGGATATTGTTCAAGCATTCAAGAATTTAGCTGCTGATACAAAAATTGAGTTTAGATTGGCTCAAATCGACCCTTATGGGAATTGTACAAATGGAATCACAAGAATGTATTCTGAACTTACAAATACTGGCGGTCACGTGGTAAAAGACCTTATTCAATGGCCACCAAATAAATATGTAAATATTTGGGTAACCAATAACGTTGGACCAAATTTAGCGGGTCATTGTTTAATGCCTGATGTTGCCGAAGCCCACCCTAATTGGGACGGAATTGTAATCCAGCATAGTTACGTTGGTTCAATTGGAACTTCTGCGCCTTCAAAAAGAACTGTTTTAACGCACGAACTGGGTCATTACATGAACCTTTACCACATTTGGGGAGGAAATAATGTGCCAGAATTTTATTATTTACCTGTGGCAAACGCAAGTAATTGTGACTTCGATGATGAAGTGGCTGATACGCCAAACACAATCGGTTGGCAATCGTGTAATCTTAGTGGCGAAAGCTGTGGGTCATTAGATAATGTTCAAAATTATATGGATTATTCATATTGTTCCCTGATGTTCACAATTGGACAAAAAGACAGGATGCATGCAGCTTTAAATTCTCCCATCGCAGGAAGAAATAATTTATGGACAGAACAAAATTTAATAGAAACTGGATTATTGAACAATACTCCAGCATTTTGTGTAGCTGAATTTGAATCTACTGACCCTATCATTTGTGAAGGCGAAACCGTTACTTTTTCAGACGTGTCTTATCATGGAATTGTTAGCAGGGATTGGACATTTGAAGGAGGTGACATTGTAAGTTCTAGCGACTCATCCGTTACCGTTACATACAATACGGCTGGAAAATATCAAGTTTCTTTAACTGTAGAAGATGGCGATCTAAACCAAGGAAATATTACCAAAGATAAATATATTACTGTATTACCTTCATCAACGTTAGCCACAACTTTGGAAGAAAATTTTGAAGATGAAACAGCATTTAATGAAAAATGGTATTTACCATCCAACCACGGTTCAGTTAACTTTGAAAGAATAAATTATGGAAAAGATAGTGATTTTTCTATCTACGTTGACAATTTTAATCAGTCGGGTATAAATAATAATGAAATCCGTCATTCTATACCGATAAATACTTTGTTAATGGACAGCAAAATAGCATTAAGTTTCGATTATGCGTATGCTAAAAAAAGCAATACAGGCGTTGAAAGAATCAGAGTTAGATTTAGTAATGATTGCGGTGAAACGTGGACGGATAGAAGAACCATTAGTTTAAATAACATGAATTCTGTTGTGACAGATAACGAATTTTTTCCAAGTGCAGATGATTGGCAACACTATGAAATTGATATTATACTTAGCAGCTTCAAAGTTGATAATTTAATGGTAGGACTGAAATTTGAAAGCAACAACGGAAACAATCTTTTCATAGATAATATAAACTTTTTTGATGCTCAACTTTTAAGTGTTGATTCCGAAGCAATTCAAAGCAGACTAACAATTTCACCAAATCCTTCAAGCGATTTTATTAATGTCTCAATGGATTCAGAATTTTTGAACGGAGAAATTAACATTGTTGACTTTGCAGGAAAAGTTATCATGCAAAAGCAAGTAAACCAAGAAAGTAATGTTCAAATCAACATTTCCGAAATTGCTTCTGGGACATACTTTATACGATATCTTCCTAAAAATGAAACTTTGATTTATAAAACCCAAAAAATTGTTGTTTTATAGTTTTAATGAATTTTAAAAAAAAGACAATTTAGTATTTTATTAATCATCTTCTTGAATCAATAATATATTTTTCATACATTTGAAAGAGATAAGACTATCTCATTATTCAATTAATTAATTTTAAAATATCCAATTATGAAAAATATACTTTTAGTTTTTGTTCTTGTTGGCTTAATAACAAGTTGCTCAGAACAAAGTGCGTCGAACAATGCTGAAATTCATTCTGCTTCGATAATTTCTACAACAAATAGTTCTGCAAATACTGATGTTTGGCTAGAAAGTTTAATTACTGAGACCCCTCAAGAAGGAAGAGAATTAGCAATAAAAATGGCGAGAAAAACCATAGGGACAATTCAAAGCAATTCAGATGTGAAGAAAAGACTACGTGGCGAATATTCAGAAGATGCTGAATTATTAATCCTTTCTTCTCAAGTCGTTGCGATTGAATTTCAGACAGTTGCTGAAGCAAATAATTATTGGAGATAAAGGAATGATAAAATAATTTGGTGTGACATGAATGTGGCTTTCACACCAAATTATATTTCTAATGGGAGTATCCTATAAACTGTGTAAGTTATTAAAAAGGGGTTAAATGAAATAGAATTTTAACATACCAAATGTTTTCTCACCAAATAATGACGGTATAAATGATTTATTTTCACTTAAAGGAATTCCCAAAGGATATGGATTTATTATCTTGAACCGTTGGGGGAATGTTGTTTTTGAAACTAATAATCCTAGTGTAGAGTTTTGGGATGGGACATTTCGAAGGCAACTTTGTAGTGATGGAGTTTACTTTTACAAAATAACCAATGAAGAGTTTACAACTTTAAAAACAGGTTTTATTCATTTGATTAGATAGTAAATATTTTCAATCATGAGTAATTTTAATACAAAAGTCACACTATTTATTATGATAATATTTGGTGTAGTTAATAATGGAATAAGCCAAGCAACGAATGCAACTCCATAATTCATGTTATAGGTTGTGGCTTTCTATACCTGAAACTATGGATTTTAACAAAATTTGGCAATTCAAATTAAATGATTTAACTTTGAAAGAAATAACATTTATTAAATAGTTTACGAGATTCAAATTCAGGGTAATAAACATAGAACTATTTTGAAATACTAAAAGGAAAGTCTCTATACCTGCAATTGAAAAATATTATGACAGAAGCGAATACTACATTGTTTTTGTTTTTTCAAATAAAAAGCAAAAACACGTTTTTCCTCCCATGGAATACTTAGTTCTGTCCATAGCGAAAAGAGGTCGATAAAAAGAACTAAAAAAACAATAATCTTATTCATTTGAATAAAACCGTTTTTTATATTGTCTTTTGTTGGTTTTCTATGCCGTTGTTTGCTCAAACTGTTTCTGAAAGCGAAAATCTAGTGCCGAATGGAAGTTTTGAGGTGTATGAGGAATGTCCTTTAGGAATGGATGATTTTACTGTTAAAGATTGGTATTCTCCAACGCTTGGCTCTCCTAATTATTTGAATGTATGTAATAATACAGATGCAGGAGTACCTCAAAACTCATGGGGGTATATTGAGGCCGCTCATGGTTGGGGGTATGTTGGAATTCATAATGACGGTGGTTTATTAGAGTATAGAGAATATATTCAAGTTAAGTTAAAAAAATCTCTCACTAAAAACACATCCTATAAAATTGGATTTTCCATTTCTCTCGCTAAAATCTCAAAGATTGCATGTAATAAAATAGGGATTTTATTGAGTCAATATCCTGTCACTTTGAACAACAATGGAGTTATTAACTCGAATCCTCAAATCGTATTCTCAAATATAATTAAGGATACTACTAAATGGATTCATTTAGTAGATACAATTATTCCTAATGAAGAGTATAAATATTTAACAATAGGATTTTTCTTTAATAATTCTGATTTATCTTGTATAGAGGTAAATAACAGCACATTCTATTCAGAGCCATATTATCTGATTGATGATGTATTTGTTGAAGAGATAAATGAGTATTCTATTCCTAATGTCTTCACACCAAATGACGATGGAGTGAATGATAGATTGATGATTGGTGAAATTCCTAAGGGTTTTAATTTTATGATTTTAAACCGTTGGGGTAATGTTGTTTTTGAAACTAATAATCCTAGTGTAGAGTTTTGGGATGGGACATTTCGAAGGCAACTTTGTAGTGATGGAGTTTACTTTTACAAAATAACCAATGAAGAGTTTACAACTTTAAAAACAGGTTTTATTCATTTGATTAGATAGTAAATATTTTCAATCATGAGTAATTTTAATACAAAAGTCACACTATTTATTATGATAATATTTGGTGTAGTTAATAATGGAATAAGCCAAGCAACGAATGCAACTCCATAATTCATGTTATAGGTTGTGGCTTTCTATACCTGAAACTATGGATTTTAACAAAATTTGGCAATTCAAATTAAATGATTTAACTTTGAAAGAAATAACATTTATTAAATAGTTTACGAGATTCAAATTCAGGGTAATAAACATAGAACTATTTTGAAATACTAAAAGGAAAGTCTCTATACCTGCAATTGAAAAATATTATGACAGAAGCGAATACTACATTGTTTTTGTTTTTTCAAATAAAAAGCAAAAACACGTTTGACCTCCCTTAGGTTTTTTTAGTTCTTCTAATGCGAAAAGAGGTAAATAATAGAACTAAATTAATAATTCTTAATTGAATGAATAAACCTGTTTTTTATATTATCTTTTGTTTGCTTGCAATGCCACTTTTTGCTCAAACTAACCCTGAAAGCGAAAACTTAGTGCCGAATGGGAGTTTTGAAGAATTATACTGGTGTCCGTATCAAATAGGAGAGTTTACCGCCTTAAAGGATTGGTATATTATATATGATTCTCCAGATGTATTTAATTCATGTGTTTCTGCACCTACTTATGGAACACCACAAAATTGGCTGGGATTTCAATATCCTCGCACTGGTAATGGATATATAGGTGCAGGATTGTACCTTTCAAATGAATACAATAGCTGGCCTGCAAGAGAAATGTTTCAAGTTAAATTAAATAAGAAGCTCGTTAAAGGACAGGAGTATTGTGCTTCAATGTACGTTAGTTTAAGCGATAGTTCACAGTATGCGATTAGTAATATTGGAATGTATTTTGGGGATACTAAGTTTTTACCTTCAGGTACAATGGATACAACATTAATGTTTAGTCTATACCCACAGGTATATAATAATTCTAACAATCTTCTGAAAGATAAAGATAAATGGATGAAGATTGAAGGTAGTTTTATTGCTGATGGAACCGAACAATATCTGTCAATCGGTAATTTTAATCGTTCGGTTGAAATTGACACCTTTAGTTTTAATAAATACTCTAATTTAGGGTTAGGAATGGCTTATTATTATTTTGATGATGTGGAAGTGAGGATGTGTAATTACATCGAACCTAAAATAAAAATTCCAAATGTTTTTACTCCTAATTTTGATGGTGTAAATGATATGTTCTTCATTGAAATAGAAGGTGTTTCTTCGTATACTATGGAAATCTTAAACCGATGGGGTAATTTAGTAGGTTATTTATCACAAGAAGTTCCATACTGGGATGGACAAAACAAAGGGAAAAGAATTACATCAGGTGTATATTTTTACAAACTGATTTACACTGATTTTCAATTTAAAAAGTATCAGAAAACAGGCTTTATTCATATTTTTTACTAAAAAAATTAAATTATGAAAAAGATATTTATTATAGTAGCTATGTTCATTATTTCAAATTATGGACAAACTCAGTCATGGGATAGAAATGGAAATATTGTTACCCCAGGGCAATTTTTTGGTTCTATAAATAATCAAGGGGTTTTTACTAGAACGAATGACATTAACCGTATGAAACTCAACGGGAATGTCTCATACAACATCAACGGCTTTACACAGCCTCGGAACGGTTATTTTCTCATTGGTGCAGATAACAATTCTATTTCGGATAGCAAAAGTATCTATGATGCCGACAAAGGACCTTTCTCACTTTTACATCTAAATGGCGTTACCTCAAGCAATGGATTTCAAGAGTATGGATATCGTCCTTGGATGAGGACAGGTATAACCTTTACTGACAACAGAGATTTAAGTTATGTAGGTTTACGACAAGTAGGAAGTCAAGAAGACTTTACGGAAATGACTATTACTTGGTCGGATAATCCATCAAGTAGTAATGCCGGACCGGATGATATGGTGTTTCGTTTTACAAGTTGGGGAGAAACCACAGGAAGTACCATTTCAACAACAGATTTGCAAACACCTGATGATTTAGATGGTTTACACATTGCTAGGTTTACACCTGAAGGAGAATTCGGTTTGGGAAATACTTTCGGTATAAATCCAACTGGAACACCATCAGGGTTATATGTACGCCCGCAGTCTCTAGCTCATTACAGTTTAAGTAATCTACGTTCTGTATGGCAACAGTTTACCAATAGGAATACAACAAATGGTTCAGGAACAGGAGAAACAGCATCGGATGGTTTGCGCATAGGTATTATCGGAAATACAAATATCAATGCAAACGGAACAGCAGCTTTGTACAACCAAGAAAACAGAGCGTTATTGCTTTCTACTAATGAAAATACCAATTCAATTAATGTTTTAAATGGAAACACTCATGAACGTATGCGTATTACTTCTATTGGAACACCAACTAATTTAAGCGGTGGAGGCTTTAATGTGTATAATCCTGGAGGATTGGCATTAAATACAACTCGTATTGCATTTAGTCATGATCCAAGTAATCCAATAACAAGACCGTTAAGTTTGTTACATTTAGGATATAATACGGGGCAAATTTCACCTATTTCATCTGGTGAAGATGGTTGGAGAGATTGGATGGATTTAGGGATGTTTACCTCAAATGGAACTGACCATGTGTTTATTGGTCTAAAGCCCGAAGATGGTGTTAATCCTTTTGGTGTAAATGATAGGATGGATGCAGTAATTGCTTGGGGTGATAATGGGGAAAACTCATCAATCCTCCCACCAGTAAATGCTCCTGATGTAATGAGATTTGTTTTTACGGCAACAAAAAGTTCAACTGTTGATAGCCCTGAATCTGTTTCTAACAATGGTTTGGAAGGCTTAAGAATGATGCCTACCTTTAAAGAAGGTATTTTTGTAGGAGTTGGTGGAGACCCAACTTCAAATTTATACTTTGGTAGTAGCATTAATCCTACTGCAAATTTAGAGGTAAATTCATGGGGTGATGTCAGTGATGCAGGAGGAAGTTCAGGAATGCGTTTTACCGATTTAAATACATCTTCACCAACTGTGTCAAACCCAGGTGACGGAGTGTTGTCAGTCGATAAAACCGGTAAGGTAATTTATGTTGAAAGTTCAAATACCGGAATCGGGAATTACTGTGATGATACAGAGAATCCATTGACCGATAATTATGAGATACCATTAAACTCGAATAATTACTATTTTTCAGACCCATCTTCTGATTTGGAAGAGGATAAAAACAGTGTAATTATTGGTAAAGATTGTAGTGTTACACCAGAGGCTAAATTAACGGTCTTTAGAGATATAGGAATAAATAATGATTTTGAGGTTGTTGGGGCAAAAGTTGTCAATTCCGATTTAGGCTTATCGGATCCTTGGGTAGCTATATCAACTGGAGTTTACAGCTATACAGATGGTAATAATCGAATAAATTATGGTTTTAGAGGCTTTGCTGAGGATGCAGGTACTAACGTGGGAGGACAATTTTCATCAAACACCGCTCATGACGGAGTTAGTGTAGGATTCTCAAACACAGGGGCTGAGGTCTTTGCCAGTGACGGTAGAATAAACACTGGGGTATTTTCAATGGTCAACGGGGGAGAATATAATTATGGGATAAAAACCAATGCTTTTAATCAAACAGGAACAAATTATGGAATATATGCTTCTGCGAGTAGTCAGGGGGGCAGTGCAACAAGTTATGCAGGTTGGTTTGATGGAGATGTTTTTATTAATGGACCTACTTCAGGAATGGGATATGTTATGGTATCTGACCAACAGTTTAAAACAGATATTAATGAAATAGAATCTCCTGTGGATTTAATTAAACAGCTAAATCCGAAATCGTATTATTTCGATACACTCAATTCGTTTAATTTGAACTTTTCGGATCATAAACAATATGGTTTAATTGCTCAGGAAGTTGAGGAAGTACTTCCTGAATTAGTTCATAACGTAAAGAGACCAGCAGAGTATGATTCTTTAGGTGTAGAAATTACACCGTTTCTTGATTACAAAGGCGTTGATTATAATGGATTTATTTCAATAATTATTGCAGCAATGCAAGAACAACAGATTGATTTAGAACAAAAGGAAACAGTTATTGAAGATTTACAAAACGATAGGGACAAACTATTAAACACAGTTGAAGACTTAAATAATAGGTTGACTCAATTAGAAAATTGTTTGAGTGCTTTATTGCCCGAATTGTGTCAAATGAATCAGTCTATAATAGAGAGGAATTCTGAAATTGAGCAAAAGGAACTTTTACATAATATTGATGTTATTCTAGGCGACAAGGCTACCATTATTCTAAAACAAAATGTTCCAAACCCATTTTTAGAGCGTACAACGATTGAATTTGTTATTCCTGAAACTATTTCTAATGCAGAAATTATTTTTTATGATGATGTAGGGCGTATCATCAAGGCTGTAGATATAAATGAAAGAGGAAACGGTCGTTTAACTGTTTATGCAAATGATTTAAGTACAGGCATATATATGTACACATTGACTGCAGACGGTAAAGTGATAGCAACCAAACGTATGATGAAAAAATAGATGTATCTTAAAATATGTCAATAAAACAAAGTTGTCCATTTTTTGGAGGCTTTGTTTTATTGTATATAATTTACACAGTTTACGGGATAGTGTCATTCTAATTTAACTTTTAGAACAGTTTTCGTATCTTCTCTTACCTTGACAAACTCTGCAACGCCAAATCTAAAAATCCCGATAATTCTTTCCGTTTCATCAGTTAAAACATATATGTCTTTTTTCTTGGATGATTCTACTTTTCTGTCGCGCAAAAACTTAGCAACTGTTTTCATTCCTTTCATACCGATAGGCTGGAAATAATCGCCAGGTAACCATTTTCGAAAAGATAATTCTCCTTTAATCTTCTCGGCATCTAAAAACATTAAATCTCTTTGAAAAGCAATATTTTTATTTGGTGTTTTCTGAATATCTAGAGATTTAACAGGCTTTTCTTCTTTAACTTTTGAGAAAATCAATGTTGTTCCTTCATTCCAGACTTGAGACTTATTATTTCCAATAAATTTCCCTTTAAAAGTATTCGCTAAACGGTCAATTTCATAAGCTGGAAATTCGCCCAGTTCGTGTTCGGATAAGATATGTTGTTTTAACCAAATGGGCATCTGTAGCCAATCGAATATATTAATTTCGTTTGGGATATCCAATGTTTTCAAAAACGTTAAAAGACTTTGGAAGTTTTCAACCAACGGCACAACTTCCTCTAATGGAAAAGTATTTCTTTTGAGAAAAGGCAAAACTTCATGTCGATACCAATTCCTTGTATAGTTATCACTTTCATTGCTTTTATCTTCGCGCCATTTCCAATTATTCTTATAAGCTAATTCAATTAATTCAGCCTTAGTATATTTTAATAATGGTCGCAAATATCCATTCCTAAACGTTGGCATAGCAGCTAAAGCACGTACACTTCCGCCTCTTCTCAGCTGTAAAAAGAAAGTTTCAAGTTGGTCATCAAAGTGATGTGCAACAAAAACGATTCCTCCATCATTTATGATTTCATCAAACCAATTGTATCGTAATTCTCTTGCCGCCAATTGCGTATTTAATCCCCGTTTTATTCCATGACTTTTTGTGTTAAATTGACGAACTTGAATAGGAACATTGAGCTCTTTGGCTAAATCCCTTACAAATTGTTCATCTACATTTGAATCTTCTTCCCTCAAATGAAAATTACAATGTAAAATACCAAATTTCATGTTTGACAGAAACAATAAGTATGTAAGAACGACTGAATCGACACCTCCACTACAAGCCACCCAATATTTTACTACTTTACCTTCCATTTAAAACATTGCGAATACTTTCAATTTTGATTAAACACTCTTCATATTCAGATTCTGGAATTGACTTTGATGTAATTGCTCCACCAACAGGACATGAAAGGTATTTTTTTGGAAAATTATATAACAGAGTACGAATCACTACATTAAAATCAAAATCGCCATTTGGCTTGATGTAGCCGATGGTTCCAGAATACAATCCACGGTTAAAGTTCTCATACTTATCAATTTTATGGGTGGCAATATTTGAAGGAACTCCCGTCATGCTTCCCATCGGAAAAAGAGCTTCAATAATCTCTCTAAAGGACAAATCACTTTCAATCTCGGCTTCAATGGTTGAAATAAGTTGATGAACTGTTTCAAAAGAATATAATTGACACAACTCTGTAATTTCAGCATGCTTATTTTTTGCCAATTTTGACAGTTCACTTTGAACGGCTTTTGTTGTTAAAATATTTTCATTTTGTTCCTTTTTACTAGAAATTAGTGCATTCTTTAGTTGTTTATCTTCTTCCAATGTTTCGCCACGCTTTGCTGTTCCTTTAATTGGTTGCGTAGTCAATGTATTTCGTGTTCTTTTTAAAAATCTTTCAGGACTCATACACAAAGCAGAGCTATTATTCCATTGTAGAAAACTTGAAAAAGGAGTTTTGGCAACATCATTGAGCTTGAAAAACGTCGGAATGGGAGAAATATCGACATTTTCCCCATAAAATTCTTGACAAAAATTAATCTCTTCTATTTCTCCATTTTTAATGTCATTTTGGATATTTATAACTTGCTGAATATAGCCCGTTTTACTTAAACGAGGAGAAAGCTCAATATTCATTTCTTCTGCTTTCGACTGATTCTCAAAGAAAGATGCAACAAAATCCTCAGATTCATCATTTTTATTTCCTTTCAGATAAACTTTTTTGTCATTATTTTCCCATTGGACAACATATTTAGGAACGAAAAAACCAAATTTAGGAAAACCGATATTGTCAATATTATTGCTTTTTTTGTTCCATATATCTTCTTTCAGGTCGTAGGATAAAAATCCAAATCGATAATCATTCTCGTGACTTTTTAGAAAACCATCAAGTTCTTCTAATTTTGAATTTCCCCCATATTCTATAATATCTTCGACACCAAATGCCAAGATGGACAGATTTTTGTTGTTCGTTAGATATATAAAATTATTTTTCACTACCTTTAACTTATTAGACCACGAATTTAAGAAATCAAACCTGAGATTCGATTAAAATTTAGGGAATTATGAGGAAATTAAACTGGAAGACACTTGCAATTGTATGTTTATTTATTACTAATATCTCATTCGCTCAAAAAGAGAGGGATGTGAAAGTGCCATTGGGTGATGAATTTCTTTATGGAACATTTTTAAAAGTAAGAAAGAAAGATGCGCCTGTTGCAATAATTATTCCTGGTTCTGGACCAACTGACAGAAACGGAAACTCTCCCACGGGAATTAAGGCAAAAACTTATCAATTAATGGCAGAAGAATTGGCAAAACAAGGTATTTCAAGTTTGCGCTATGACAAGTTAGCAATTGGTGAAAGCGTTTCTAAAGTGGAAGAAAAAGATATGCTTTTCGATGACAATGTAGAACAGGTTGAAGCATGGATTTCATTTTTGCAAAAGAAGAAATATGATAAAATCATTCTCATCGGTCATTCTGAAGGTTCTTTAATTGGTTTGTTAACAGCCAATAAGAACGAAGCCATTTCAAAGTTTATTTCCATAGCTGGCATTGGTCGCACAATCGATGAAGTTTTGGCAGAACAATTAAGTAATTTGCCCGCTGAATTATACCAACAATCTGAACAAATCTTGTACGAATTAAAAAATGGAGACACTGTCGATGAAGTCCCAATCCAACTCGCCTCAGTCTTTCGGGAAAGTGTACAGCCTTATTTGATTTCATTTTTTGCAAAAAATCCGACGGAGGAGATTTCCAAATTAGATATTCCTATACTTATCATTCAAGGAACAACGGATATCCAAACTACGGTTGACGATGCAAAAATGCTCAAAGAAGCCAATGAAAATGCGCAGTTAATTATTATTGAAGGGATGAATCATATTCTAAAAACAGCTCCAGAAGAAAGGGACGAAAATATCAAAACTTACTATAATCCCGACTTACCGTTACATCAGGAGTTGATTCCAAAGATTGTGAAGTTTATTTTGGAATAAAATTTTGGATAGCGAGATAATTTATTTTATTGCTTTACTGCTTAAAAATTCATCTCGCCTTTTGGCTGTTGTGCAAAAAACACATCCTCCAAATATTGTTTAAAATCTACACCAGAATAGTAGAATTGTATAATTTTTTTATAATCATACCCAGCTTTAGCCATGTTCATTGCTCCTTCTTGGCACAATCCGACTCCATGACCAAATCCACGGCCTTCAATTATCACATCATCTCCTTCTGAATAGCATGAAAAAAAAGTTGATTTTAATCCGAATTTATATCTTAAATCGCGCAAAGGAATGCCTAAATGCGGACTGATATAAAATGCTTTTCGTTCGTCTTGCTTAAAGTCGTAGATAATCTCGGCATACAAACTATCTTCAATGGGATAAAAATATTCTTTAACCAAAAAATCCCTCCATTTTTGTTTTGGAACCCTCTTCACCCATTTCGCTTGTCTCGTATGTACACAAAATGTATCAACCACTGGTTTTAAATAAGGTAAATTCTGTCTCCAAACATAATCTGCCATACTTGTTTCTCCGCCACAATTAGCAAAAAAATAAGATTCAACAAGTTCATTCGTGAAAGTATCTACCATATAAATTCCATTGGTTTCATTAACGGCATCTATAATTGTTTGAGAGCTTTTAACTTTGTTATAATAAGCTTGGCAATGAACTTGATCGCACAAATTAAATCCTTCTTTGGAATGTCGATTAATATGTTTTAACGCATACGTTCTGGAAATCACCGCTTGGGACTTATAATATTCAATTGATTGCCCATACCCTCCTTCCGACTGAATTACTCCGCCTAAATAATGACGATATGAAACATTATTTATGATTTTCAAACCATTTGATTCAGCACGAACTGTAAATCCATCATAATAATTTCTTTCTTTTAAATTTGGAGATCGAGGATTTAGTTGAAGCGAATTTTCGGTGCCAGTAGGTGACAAAACAACGCTTTTAAATATTCCAACAGTTTGATTGTTTCTTTTTAGAGTAACTTTGTCCCCAGATTTTAAAATGGAAATAGTTTCTCCATTTTTTAAGTTTTCCTGCGGTATTTTATCGACTAAAACGCTATAACCACCTTCTAAATAACGGAAATCAATTTGTTGAATATTATGTGAACGATAAACACCTATATCAATGTTTTGCCCAAAAGAAAACTGAACAAATAAGATGACAAATATGATAGCTGAATATCGTTGCATGACGTAAAATTACTGCTTTATTTGATTGTATGGAATGATTTAAAAACGATTTATTAAAATGAGTTTGTTAGTACCTAGAAGTTAGGAAACTGAACTTTTAGCAATAAACTCTATAATTTTGTATTATAACAGGTTGAAAAAAGTTTAAGAAAGTGGTTTATTTTTCAGACAACAAGCTCCCTTACCTAACTTCCCTCAAAACCTCATCTGCAGCTTTATTGCTTGCTCCACCAGCACCCAATATTTGTATTAATTCTTGGTAGTCTTTTTCTAACTGTTGACGTTTGTTTCCTTCTGGCAAAATGGCCTTTAATTCAGCACGAATTTGTTTAGGGTTACATTCAGCTTGAATCAATTCTTTAACCGCCTGTTTGTCTAAAATTAGGTTAACCAAACTGATGTATTTTACTTTTATCAACCTTTTGGCAATTAGATATGAAATGGGGTTTCCTTTGTAACAAACCACTTCAGGAATACCAAACAAGGCAGTTTCCAACGTTGCAGTTCCAGAAGTAACCAATGCTGCTGTAGAAATGGATAATAAATCGTAGGTTTCGCCATGTAATAGTTGAACATTGGACGACTTTAAAAACGGTTCGTAATAGGATTTTGGTAAAACAGAAGCACCAGCAATGACAAATTGATAACCTTGAAAATCCTTTATACTTTCAAGCATTATTGGTAGTTTTTTACTAACCTCTTGTTTTCTACTTCCTGGTAAAAGTGCAATAATTGGTTTATCATCTAGGTTGTATTTCGACTTTAAGTCGATTTTATTTACTTTTGCTTTATACTGTTCAATTGCATCTAACAATGGATGACCAACAAATGTAACATCCATTCCAAATTGTGCATAAAACTCTTTTTCAAAAGGAAGGATGACCAACATCTTGTCAACCACCTTCTTAATGGTGTGTACCCGACTTTGTTTCCAAGCCCAAATTTGTGGCGAAATATAATAAATCACCTTGATTCCTTGTTTTTTCGCCCATTTTGCAATGCGAATATTAAACCCTGGGTAATCGACCAAAACCAATGTATCTGGCTGATATTTCAATATATCTTCTTTGCAAAACTTGATGTTTCCGAGTATGGTTTTAAGGTTAGTGACAACTTCTATAAAGCCCATAAAAGCCAATTCTGAAATATGTTTAACAGGTTTTCCTTGCACTTCCGACATAGAATCGCCCCCCCAATATCTAAAATCTATATTTTTCTCTTTTTGTAGCATAGATTTCATCAAATTTGAAGCATGTAAATCTCCCGATGCTTCGCCTGCTATGATATAGATTTTTTTCATATTGTTTTATCCCACAAGAATAACAAAAGCAATTAATGTCGCATATACGATTGTTACGGCAACCAGACCTGTTGTAAATCGATTCCATTTCAATCGGAAATTACTAAAGTAAAACAAGAATAAATTGGGTAAAATCGGGAAAATGGCAACATTTCTGTTGTCTGGACTATTTGCTGCGAGGTTATACATTTGCTGGAACGTTAAATCACTAAACCTAATCATCCATAGAAGTACGAATGCAATGATTGGGAAAAGTATTCCGAATATAATCCCATATTTTCTATCGTCTAATTTTTTCCCTAATTTATTGAAAAATGACATTGTTTTCTAATTTATATTGGTTAAAACTTCCACCGATTAAGTTCACTAATTGCATGATAAGCTGTTAAATCAAATTGAGTTGGAACAACAGAAACATAGCCATTGTCCAATGCAAAAATATCTGAATCTTCGCTCCAATCATCGCGATTAAATTCTCCTTTCAGCCAGAAATAGGGTGCTCCAAATTGGTCTTTTCGTTTATCAAACGAATCGTTCCAGTATGCTTTTGCTTGACGACAAACACGAATTCCTTTAATATCTTCGACATCCAATTGCGGAATATTTACATTTAAACATATATTTTTGGGTAAATCATTGGTTAATGCACGTTTTATCACCTCAGTGGCAGCCCATTTAGATGCGGTAAAGTCAGCATCTGGGTCAAAATCCAATAATGAAAATCCAATTGATGGAACACCACTCATCGCACCTTCAATTGCGGCCGACATTGTTCCAGAATACAGAACATTGGATGAGCTGTTTTCTCCGTGATTAATTCCCGACAATAACAAATCAGGTAAACCTTTAATAATTTCGGCGTTTGCTAACTTCACACAGTCAACTGGTGTACCCGAGCACATAAATGCGCGGTGACCGTTAAATGGCACATCATGTAAACGCAAAACATTATTTACTGTAATTGCATGTCCCATACCCGATTGAGGGCTGTCAGGAGCGACAATAACAACATCTCCAAATTGTTCTGCAACCTCAACAAGGCTTTTTATTCCTTTGGCTTGAATACCATCATCATTTGTTACTAAAATTAAAGGACGTTTTTTCGACATACTCTTTGCTTATTATTAAGAACTCAAAGATAGTAAAATGATGTTAACGGAGCAAAGGATTATATCGCAATAATTAAAATCTATAGCCAATGCCTAGATTTACTCCCCATGTTGAATATTTTCGTTGTAAAACTTGGCTATTGATAGTTGGCTTAAAATTGGAACGAAAATAAGGAGATAAGAATACGTGCCAATTTGTAAAATCTCTTCGAAATTCTAAATCAATTGAATAATCAATGGTAAATCTTTCAAAAGTATTTTCTTCTAATTGCAAATAATCTTCACTTGGCAGTTTTCCATTATCTCTGCTGAAGGCAAAGTTAAATCTTGTGCCAACTCTTGGGATAACCGAAAACTTGTTCCAATTAAATTGGTATCCAACAGATATAGGGACAGAAATCCAATTATATCGATTTGTAATTATCATTTGTGATTTTACCGTATCAGTGATGGTAACCGTTTCGTCTGAAGTAATGATTTCCTCTACGATTGTGTCATACTTCCATGCACCCCACGGTTCATAATAAGAAATCAACTGATTTACAATATTGGTTGATGAAATAGTAGAATCATAACTACTCATATCATTTAATTCAAAATCAAACTTCTCTCCTGTCTGTGAAAATTCTATCCCTGTCCTAAGTGTAAAATTTTGATAAGTAATACTCCCAAGAATTCCTGCATTAAATAATACAGTGTTTTTTTGATTCTCTTTAAATTCATTCAAATACAATTCATTGTTAGATTTATCAATATAAGAACTTGAACCAACTCCTCCAAAAACTTGTAAGTCAAAATGCCATGGTTTTTTAGTTGAATAAATTGAATCTTCCGCAACTGTTTTATCAATTAATGTTGAATCTACTGTATTTTGATGTGAAGAATCCCTGACGCTGGTATCATTTACTTTGGCAATTTCGATTTCATCTTGATATATTGAGTCTTTTGAAACAACTGTAGTTATAATTGTATCAGATAATGCCATATTATCCAATTCGCTTTCAAACATTTCTACTGATGTATGTTTGAAATTTTCTTCAAAAACTTTAGGGTTATTGATAGGTTCTTTAATATTATTATCTTCTGATATATTTATTGATGTTTTAGTTTGATTAAAATTAGAAATTGATTTCACTTCATCATTCAGAGACTCTGTTGAAATTGATAAATGTTCTGTTTCTATATTGGAGTGAGCCTTCTCTTCTTCTTTATTTAAATCCAAAGGATTACTTGTTTTCAATGTATCGTTTATTCCCGAATGCTTATTTGATATCAGAGAATCATTTTTATTCGAGAGATTATTTAGTTCATGCTTCTCGACAAGTTGTTTACTATCAGAATCATCAATGTATTGTGTACTAATATTTTTATTTTCTTGCTTTTTTTCTTTAATAGTAGCTTTTGAATGTTCAATTTTAGATTGTAAAGTTCGTTTGGTTTCATCTACATGTGAAACGATCTTTACCTCATTGTTTACCTCGGTTAATCTAGAAGAAAATTCTTCGGTTTCTTGAAGTAATATATTTTCAGATTTACTCTCTTGATTATTAAAAACAAAGAATGTTCCCGTCAAAAGTAAACCAACTGTAGGAATAGTAAGAAACAACCAAAAGATTTTTCTCTTCTTTTGTTTCTGATTCAGACGATTGTTTAAATCTTCTAAAAAAGTTTCAGAAACATCAAAATGTCTTTGATTTAATGTATCCTTAAATAATTTGTCGATATGTTTATTTTCGTTACTCACCTATATTATTTTCAAATGTTTTACCTCTTTAATTTCTTGTCTTAATTGTTTTCTTGCTTCCTTCATGTGCCACTTAACAGTTTCATAAGAAATATCTAATTCTTCGGCAATATCTTTATAGGAATATTCATCTATAGCAAAAAGATTAAATACCATTTTCGTTGCAGGTGGCAATTGGTTTAGCATTTTTTGTAAGTGTTCTGGTTGAAATCCATGATTAGTTACAGAATAACTATCAACTTCAAGTTGATTTTCTTGATAATCTCCTTGAAGTTTAAAAACCTGGTTATATTTTTTTGACTTTCTAAAATCATCAATAATTTCTCGGTTAACAATCTGTTTTGCCCAAGAAAAATAAGTTGTTCCTATTTTATATTGATTAATATTAGATACAATTTTCATAAACGCATTATTTACAATTTGCATTTGTTTTTCTTTATCATTTGAATATCGAACAGCATTCCCCATCAACACCTGAAACGTAGTGTTGTACAATTCAAGAATAACTTTACGGTTACCCTTATGAACTGCTTTTTGGATATTTTTAGTAAGCTCAAACAACAATTAATAGTATAAAATTCGCTAAGGAAAAATAGTTTCCTTAGCGAATTTGTTTTTTATATTATTTAATTTTATCCTCTTATTCTTTTATTAGTTTAAGTGTTTTTATTGATTCTCCACTTCTCATCTTAACTATATACATTCCTATAGATAAATTGCGAATATCAATTTTTAAATTTGTCATATTTTGATTCGATATTTTTTTATACAATCTACCATCAACTCCATAGATTGATAGTTCATCTATGGTTAATTTAGACGAAACATTTATAAATTCACGACTTGGGTTGGGATATATATTCACTTTAAACGCTTCATACTCATCAAACCCTAATGTTGTTGCATTAATGTTATAAGTTGTATTCGTTACAATTGCCTCATTTTGGTCGAAATAAATATAGGCAGTATTAAAAATTTCTGTACCTAATCCATTCCCAGCATTTTCTTTAATTCTAAAGGAAATGAAACCTTGACTTTCCTCTGCATTTGTAGTACTGTCTGGCAACCAAATTTGATTGAAGTAGAATTTTTTTACACCATTACCCAAATCAGCAATTCCAACTTGGTGTGATGAACGTAAAAACTCAAATGTTGACCAATCTAAGTTTTCACTCAATGTATCAATAATATATACATCCTGTGCTGGTGCTGTACCTGTGTTTTGGAAATAAATAGTATATAAGAAGTTATCCTGCATATTCATATCAATTTCTTCAGGCAACCCAACAGTTTTCGCATTTGGATCATAACTATTTCCAACGATAAAGTTAACTTTATCCGTATTGTTATAATAATCACATTCATTAATACCAATCGGTACAATCTCTATTAAATATGAATGTAATGTTCCGTCGGCAATTCCAGAAGGAACGAAAAACTTAATTATTTCACTACCTGTTGAATTTGCGGGGAGTGTTATTTGTCCATTTAAGATAGAACCATTATCAGTAAATATTGAATTACCGTAACCTGAGCTGATATAGCTAACCCCAGGTGGTAAAAGGATCGAGATATCTACGGTTACAGGTACATTTGTTGAGTTTCCCCAAGAAAATTTTACATAATTAGTATAATTTTGATAATATCCAATGTATGGAGAAGTAGTTGCCCAAACATCAACACAGCTTGAATCTACAGTTATAGTTGTATCTAAAAGACACACATCTATAAGTTGAACACTGTCTGTGCTTGATAATGTAAAGACATAATCCAACATTTCATAACCAAAACCTTCAATACAAATTTGGTCAAATTCTAAAGTATATGGTGCACTACCAGCATGAAAGTCAAATTCAGCAGATTGATGAAAAGTAGAAGTGGGTGATTGGTTTGAAATCTGAGATTGATAAACTGTTGTACCATCCTTATCTTTGATATAAAAATCACATCCTGTAACGTTAGATAAAGAACTAGTTGACGGTAATGAGTTACAATTTGAGATAATATCTAACCAATATAACTCAGTTGTATCTGGATTATAATCGAAACATAAATTGATTGTATCTTCTAAATAAAACCAAACTGAATCAGGCATAACTGTATATCCATGACTTGCTAAACAATCTGAATCAAAATCTAAATATGAAGAAACTCCTGCATGTGTATTATACACTATTTCCTGTTGAAAAACTTCTTCATTATTAATAAAGCCAATATATTGTCCACTTATTACAGTCGAATCTGGTTGCTGATAATTATAGTTATTCCAAACGGAAACTTCACATCCTGTATTCATTAAATTGTATAAAATAGAAGTATCTCCGTTGCATGCTGTATAGTTTACAATTACCGTATCCAGAAAAGGTTGTTGATAACAGACTTCAAGATATGCAGTATCATTAACCATATCTATTGGATATGAATAAAAATAGTTATTCATAAAATAAAGGTCATACTGACCTTCTAAACAGGCTTGATCAAACAGAACTTTATAATATCCATTTTGACTATATCCCGTTGTATCAAATATTATTTTTTGCAGAAACCCCATGCTGTTAGCCATTCCTACATTATACATTGGTTCTTGATGTACAAGAGTTCCAGCAGGATCCATAATTGAAACTGTACATCCAGTTCCAGAACTCATTGCCTGATACATAGCGTCACAATATTGAATACTAAGTGTAATTGGTGTTTGGGCTTTACCCAAAAATGGAATAATTAATATACCAATTGCTATTATTAAATTTTTAAATTTCATATTCTTCGTTTTAATTGTTAATAAAATGAAAACTCTTTCACTTATAGAAACGAAGGTCTTTTCAAAATGGGGGGGAGATTTTTAAAATATTTACTCTTTTCCATAACTCAGAAGTTTATAATGCACTTCTGTCCCTTTGTTAATTTGTAATGTATCGAAGTTAGAAATTGTCAAGTCTTTGAAGTTTCTTTCTACCAACCCAATCCCACGCGCATAAGTTTCGTGCATTTTTCGATAATCAACTAAACTGAAAAAATTATCGTAAAAAACTTCGGTTGTTTCTTCCATATAAATCCCATTGATGGTTTTTGGAGCACCAATTTTTGAATAATAGACAATTTCTTCATCTTCGGTATTGTATGCGTTAACATCCCACTTCTTATCTTCGTTTACAGCAAAAACAAGTCGAATCTTGCGTTGATTCTCTTCCACAACTTCTCCTCTTTTCTGTTCATCAATTAAAGTTGACCAAACTCGCTGATCTAATAAATCGCCTGTCTGAATATCATAAGAATAACGGTAAAGTTTTTTAGCTGTTCGCCCTAAATTATCAATATAATTTTCTCCAATAACTGTTTTTAAACGAAAATGAGTTGTGTCGTGTTGAGGATTTAGATTTTTATCATGAAAAATTAACTTCACATCGTATTCAACGAAATGACCTTCTTCTAATGGAAAGTAATCAAAACCAAAATCTATCTCGCTATCGTCTTTTTTACAAGCAGAAAGTAATAATATAATCCCAAATAATAGTAAGTGCCCTTTCATTTGTCATTTATTGATAGGGTGTAAGCCCTTTTTCCTTCAATTCTTTAAGATATTTTTCTAACGCTTTTCCTTCCACAGTTGAGCCATTTCTAAAATATCTTCTTCCTATTTCTTTAGCATTTACGTCAAATAATTTCCAAAGTCCATGTTTTTTACCTTCTTTCCAGTACTCTTCTACTTCTACCTGACCATTTGGATGATATAAAAACGCTTTGCCAACTTTTTTGTTATTCTTATAAGTTACTTTATATTTCACTTTTCCATCGGGATAATATTCAACAGATTCTCCATCTAATTGTCCTTCGTTATAGTTATCAACCCTTAATTTTAATTTTCTTTTAGTAATTGTCACCTCTTCCCCATAATAGACGATTTTTTTTCCATGCAGTTTATCGTTTTTATAAGACTCTTCTGAGCTAAAAAAACCGTTTGGTGTAAAATTCGTCCAAATACTATCTTTTTTACCATTTATGTAAATTCCGTGTGCTGCTAATTTCTCGTTATGGTGATAAAGGAACGCTTCAGAACGATTACTGCCTTCTTTATGAACAATTACTGCCCTTATCTCTCTTGTCGGGTAATAATAGACAAATTTACCAACTGGTTTGCCATTTTTAAAATTTCCTTTGTATCGGATAACATCTGAATAATCACGTTCAGTATAATATTTAACCCATTCTCCTTGCTTACGACCTTTCGCATCTACTTGGTTAATTTGCGAAAAAATAACATCGTTAAGCCCAAAAAGAAGGGTTAAAGTAAGAAGCGATATTTTAGACACCCAATTCATTTGCAAATTCTATTAAATTACTAACTAAAAGGTCAGGTTGAAGCGTTACTTTTTCTTTGCTTTTAACTAAAACAGTTTTCATGCCAAGATTTTTTCCAAAAATGATATCCGATTCAGTATCTCCAACCATAATAGATTTTGAAAAATCAATTTCTGGAAAATCTGCTTTAGCTTCAAGGGCTAGTTTTGGATTTGGCTTTCTTCTATCATCAACATCTCCTTTAAGATTCGTTGCACAATAAATACCATCAATTTGAATATTTTTAACTTCAAACTGAGATAATAAATAAGCATGGATTTTATCTAAATCGTCTTTTGTCATCAATCCTTTACCAACTCCTTGTTGATTTGTAACGATAATAATCCTATAAAATTGTTTTTGTAGTCTTTCCAATGCATCGAAAACGTGTGGTAGAAATATAAACTCGTCTATCTCTGAAATATATCCGTTAAAATTTCTTTCATTAATAACGCCATCTCTGTCCAAGAACAACGTCCAATTTTGATTAAAATCTTTTATCCAACTCATCAAATTTCTTTTTCAATCAGATAGGTATTTCGAGAAGAGGAGTTTCTTCCTATTAGTTCGGCTAAAAATCCGGCAAGGAAGAACTGACTTCCAATTATCATGGCAACGAGACCAACGTAAAACTCGGTTCTTGTTGACAATAATCTTGCTGGTACATCTTTATATAATTGAATAATTTTATCAATGCCAAGATAAAATGCCAATCCGAATCCTACGATAAACAAAAGCGTTCCAATGACACCGAAAAAGTGCATTGGTTTTTTAGCAAATTTCCCCATAAAAGCAACTGACAACAAATCCAAAGGACCATTTACAAATCGGTTTAATCCAAACTTTGTTGTGCCATATTTTCTGGCTTGATGTTGTACAACCTTTTCTCCTATTTTTGTAAAGCCTGCATATTTTGCCAAAGGTGGAATATAACGGTGCATGTCACCATAAACTTCAATACTTTTGACAACTACTGAGCGATATGCTTTTAATCCACAATTAAAATCGTGCAAATGGATTCCAGTGATTCTTCTTGCTGCCCAATTATACAATTTTGTTGGGATTGTTTTGGTAATTGGGTCGTATCGTTTTTTCTTCCAACCAGAAACCAAATCGTAACCTTCTTCTTTAATCATACGAATCATCTCTGGAATCTCTTCTGGAGAGTCCTGTAAATCGCCATCTAATGTAACGACGAACTCACCTTTGGTTGCTTCAAACCCCTTCTGAAGAGCTGCTGATTTTCCGTAGTTTCTTTGAAATTTTATTCCTCTTATGTTTGGATCTTCACTTTTAATAGACTCAATTACTTCCCAAGATTTATCTGTACTTCCGTCATCTACAAAGATAACTTCGTAAGAAAACTTATATTGTTCCATTACTGTAACTATCCACTTGTGTAGTTCTAGAAGTGATTCCTCTTCATTAAATAATGGGATAACAACTGATATTTCAATACTTTTCTCCATGAAATAAACAAATATAAAAATTTAGGATAAACAGTTCTTCAAATAAAATTAAAAGTTTTAAAAATACACATCACTCAATAATTCCACTAAATAAAATTAATAATCTTACCTTTTAAACTTTTTTTTTGTAATTTAGACATTAGCAATGTAAAAATATAAAATCTAATGAAAAAAGAACATATTCTAATTTTTATACTTTTCAGCTTCACTACTACACTATTCGGACAATTAACTCAAAATAAACCCAATTACGTTCCAAATGAAGTAATGGTGCGTATGCAAGTTGGTGAAAGTCCTTATATTCTAGAAAGAAACGTGCCTGCTTATTTTGAGTTAAAAGTAGAAAAAGAACTGTCTAATTATTCAAATATTTGGCTTTTAAAGTTTAATGATAAAGTTGTAAGTATAGATGATGTTCTCACGGTCTTATTAAAAGAAAATTCAGTTTATTTAGCACAAAAAAATCATTATGTAACGCTACGTCAAGCACCAAATGACCCAAATTATGGAAATCAGTGGCAACACACCAAAATTGACTCTGAACTTGCTTGGGACATTACAACAGGAGGAACAACTCCAAGTAATACAGACATTGTTGTAGCAGTAATTGAAAGTGCAGATCTTATCAATCATCCCGATTTACAAGATAATCATTGGGTAAATACAGCAGAAATTCCAAATAACGGTATTGATGATGACGGAAATGGATACATTGATGATTATAACGGTTGGAATGCGTCAAATAATAACGATAATATTGGTACTGGTAGCCATGGTACAAGTTGTGCAGGAATGATTGGTGCCAAAGGAAATAACGGATTGGGAGTTGCTGGAATAAACTGGGATGTAAAAATCATGAGTATAGCAGATTCTGACAACCCTTATAACGAAGCTCTGGTGGTTGCTGGCTATGAATATGCACTTCAACAACGTTTAATATGGAACACTACCAATGGTACTCAAGGTGCATTTGTAGTAGCAACAAGTGCTTCTTGGGGAATTGATTATGGGGATCCTGACGATTACCCAATTTGGTGCGGTTTTTATGAAGATTTAGGAGAAGTCGGAATTCTGAACGCTGGAGCAACTTCTAACAGTAGTCTAAACATCGACCAAACAGGTGATGTTCCTTCTGCTTGTCCGAGCAACTATATGATTAGTGTTACAGCTACCAATTCAAGCGACATTATCGACTTTGCAGCTTATGGTCAAACAACAATTGACGTAGCAGCACCTGGCTCAAGCATTTATACAACGGCCGCTAATGGTGGTTATACCTCAACATCTGGAACATCGTTTGCAACGCCATTAACTGCTGGTTTGATAGGATTGATGTATAGTGTTCCGTGTCCAAACTTAGAAACAATGGCAATGACAGACCCACAAGGCACAGCTGACATGGTGCGTTTAGCTTTAATGAATGGTGTTGATCAAACTGTACACTTAAGTACACGTACCGTTTCTGGTGGAAGAATTAACGCTAAAACTTCAATCGATTTATTGATGGCTGAAATTTGTAGTTCTTGTCCTTTCCCAACCAATATTTCAGTTAGCGATATTCAAGGGTCTTCTGCAACAATATCTTTTGATACCGATATAGACGTAAATGACTATTCAATCTTCTATCAAATAGCTGGTTCTGGGAATTGGCAAACTGTTACAACGACAACTGGTAACTCTACCATCACCAATTTAGAAGATTGTACTGATTATGAATATTATATCATAGCAAATTGTGATGCAGAATCAAGTGGACCGACAGGCACTTTAACTTTTACAACAACGAATTGTGGAAATTGCATTGATTTGAATTATTGTGAAACAGAAACAGGCACTTTCAATACCCGATTTGAAATTTTCCAAACATCTTCGGCTGCTGGCACACATAATTATGTTCCTACAACAAGTTTTGGTGGCAACGTTGCTGATGGATATAAATTTGGCGAGTTGGTCTTAGTGGATGATGGCTCTGCATCTCCAGAAGAAGGCTGTAACACTTTGATTAATGGTTCGTCACTTAATGGTAATATAGCAGTAGTTGTAAGGGGTACTTGTAACTTTACTCAAAAAGTAAAAAATGCTCAAAATGCTGGTGCAATCGCAGCAATTGTTGTGAACAATGTAGCTACAGCTCCAATTAATATGGGTGGTACAGATAATACAATTAATATTCCAGCAGTTATGGTAACTCAGAGCATTGGGAACTCTATTATAGCATCCATAAATAATGGAGAAAAACCAATGGCAATTTTAGGAAAGCAAAATGAGTGGATTGAATCGTTTGTTATCAATGGAGTTACAAATAACTCAGGCGATAATGGTGGATATTTGTTTACAAGTGGAAACATCAATTTAAACAAAAATGAACCTTATGACTTCACCGTCACACCAGGTTTTGACGGTCAAGAACTATCTGAATACACGCGTATTTGGATAGATTTAAATCAAGATGGTAATTTTGGAAATGATGAGATTGTTTACGACCAAGGAAACGCTAGTAAAGGAGCGGTTTCAGGTCAAATTTCAATCCCTTCAACCGCAACTTTAGGAAATACCAGAATGCGTGTTCAAATGTCTTTCCAGCCAACAGTATCCCCTTCACTACCAAATGTTTGTGTAACGTATAACGGTGGTGAGGTTGAAGATTATTGTGTTGAAATTTCAGAAGGAACTTCTTCTTTGGTAAATTATAACAAAAAGAGCGAAGTAAAAATATTCCCGAATCCAGTGAAAGATGCTGTTACAGTTTTGAGAGAAGATTTATCAGCCGATAAAGTTGTGATATACAGCTCAGTTGGACAAGTAATTTCAAAAATTTCGTTACATCAACCTTCAACAAAGATAGATGTTAAAGATTGGTCTAACGGCATTTATTTCTTCCATATTTTAGATAAAAATGGTCAAAAATTAGCAGTTGAGAAGATCTCTGTTTTACCATAAATAGAAATTGTTTTAACGAAATAATGCCACTAAGAAATAACGAATTCTTAATTGAATTCGTTATTTTCTTTTGTTCTATTCTATTCTTTTTAAATTTGAGGAAAATCGTGAATTGCTAATGTTGGAAAGTTTTCTTTTTTTATCATTATTGGGACTTGTTGTTGGGGCGATAGGAACATTGATTGGTGCTGGCGGTGGATTTATACTCGTTCCTGTATTGATACTTCTTTATCCCGGAATGAAGCCTGAAGAAATAACTGCAATATCATTGGCTGTAGTTGCTGTAAACGCAATTGTTGGGACAACCTCTTACCTTCGGCTACGACGGGTTGATATAAAAGCAGGAATTTTATTTGCTTTAGCAACAATTCCAGGTTCAATTTTTGGCGTTTACGCTGTCAATTATTTTGATAGAAATCAATTCGATATCCTTTTGGGTTTAATTTTAATTTCCATTGCGGTATTTTTATTCTTAAAAGGAGGAGAAAAGAAAGAAGTTAGTGTATTAAACAAAATTAATCCTCAATATACCTATCAACAAAAGACTGATAGAAATGGGAATAAATACGAATATTCCTATAATTTAAAAACAGGAATTTTTATTGCTTTATTAATTGGATTTTTCTCGCCATTATTTGGAATAGGTGGAGGAATAATTCATGTACCTTCAATGACAGAGATTTTACATTTTCCAGTTCATATTGCGACGGCAACCTCACAGTTTGTTTTAGGAATCATGTCAATTGTAAGCGTAATCACACATTATTTCCAAGGGAACTACGACAATCCTGAAACCTTAAAATTGATGGGTATATTACTCGTCGGTATTGTACCAGGCTCATTGATAGGTGCTCAAATTTCCAAAAGAGTAAAAGGACAGTTTATTATTAGAGTTCTTTCGCTTTCTTTGATAATTATAGGATTGCGCATTCTTTACGGGGTGATATTTAATTAGGATTAAGGATTACAATTGTAAACAACTTACAAATCCTTTTTTATGTCAAACAGAGCGATTTTACAAGGGACAAGATAGGTGGTATCGAGGTTGAAAAAAAACTATCTTACATTCTTTCCTTGTAAAGCCTCTTCAACATATTTAAAGGTAGAAAGCACATCAGGTTTTCCATTTACAACAGCTACATTGTGTTCGAAGTGTGCGCTTGGCTTTCTGTCTCCTGTGAGGATTGTCCAACCATCAGGCAATTGTAAAACGCGTTCTGTACCGAGATTAATCATGGGTTCAATTGCAATTACAAGTCCTTCCTTAATCTTTTTTCCTCTTCCTCTTCTTCCGTAGTTAGGAACTTGTGGGTCTTCATGCATTTCGCGCCCCAATCCGTGGCCAACCAACTCTCTTACAACACCATAACCGTGTTTTTCAGCATGTTCTTGGATGTAAAAACCAATATCACCAATTCTATTTCCAGTCCTTGTTTGTTCGATTCCAATTTGCAAACATTCCTTTGTAACTTCTATGAGTTTCATTGTTTCTGGTGCCACGTTTCCAACAGCAAATGTATAAGCATGGTCTCCGTAAAATCCATTGAGTAAAGCACCACAATCCACCGAAACAATATCGCCATCTTTTATGGGTTTATTATTAGGAATTCCATGTACCACTTGTTCATTTACTGAGATACAAAGTGAATTTGGAAAATCGTACAATCCTAGAAATCCTGGTGTTGCACCTTGTGAACGAATATAATCTTCTGCAATTTTATCAAGTTCTAAAGGAGTTACTCCAACATCAATTGCTTCAGCGACCTTCCCTAAAGTCCTACTTACAACTTGAGCAGCCTCACGAATTTTTTCAATTTCCTCTTTTGTTTTATAGTAAATCATTAGCTAGATTTTATCCTCAAAGTAAAAAGGGAACAATGAATGCTCCCTTTTTGTTTATAATTTTCACATTTTATTAAGCTAAAATTTCTTTTACCTTATCAGCTGCTTCTTGTAACAACACTGCTGAGTGTACATTTAATCCAGATTCATCGATTAATTGTTTTGCTTCCTCTGCATTTGTACCTTGTAAACGCACGATAATCGGAACATCAATTCCTCCCATGTTTTTGTATGCATCAACAACACCTTGTGCAACTCTGTCGCAACGAACAATTCCTCCAAAAATATTAATCAAAATTGCTTTTACATTTTTATCTTTTAAGATAATGTCAAATGCTTTTTCAACACGAGCAGCATCAGCAGTTCCACCAACATCAAGGAAGTTTGCAGGATTTCCTCCAGACATCTTGATAATATCCATTGTTGCCATTGCTAATCCAGCTCCATTTACCATACAACCAACATTCCCGTCTAATTTCACGAAATTTAGTCCCGCTTCATCAGCTTCAACTTCAGCTGGATCCTCTTCTGATTTATCACGCATTGCTACGTAATCAGGGTGGCGATATAGCGCTGAATCATCCAAAGTAACTTTAGCATCTACGGCGATAATTCTATTGTCTGATGTTTTTAATACTGGATTAATTTCAAAAAGAGAAGCGTCAGCACCATCGTAAGCATTGTATAAGCTTGTAACAAATTTTGTCATTTGTTTGAATGCTTGACCACTCAATCCTAAATTAAAGGCAATTTTTCTAGCTTGGAATCCTTGTAAACCAACTCTTGGGTCGATTTCTTCCTTAAAAATTAAATGCGGAGTGTTTTCAGCTACTGATTCAATGTCCATTCCTCCTTCTGTAGAGTACATAATAATATTTCTACCTTTTGCTCTATCCATTAAAACAGACATATAAAATTCTTCTGGTTCACTTTCACCCGGATAATACACATCTTGAGCGATAAGAACTTTATTTACCTTTTTTCCAACTCCATTTGTTTGAGCAGTTTCTAGGTGTCCTCCTAAAATACCTTTAACCGTTTCTTCAACCTTATCGATTCCTTTTGCTAAAACAACTCCATGAGATCCTGTTTCTTCAACAGTTCCTTTTCCTCTTCCTCCTGCGTGGATTTGCGCTTTAACAACGTACCACTCTGTCCCCGTTTGTTCTGTTAATTCTTTTGCTTTTGCTACTGCTTCTTCAAGTTTGTCAACTACAACTCCTTCTTGAACCGCTACTCCGTAGCTTTTTAAAATCGATTTTCCTTGATATTCGTGTAAATTCATTTTTTTTAAAATTTTGTCGGTGCTAAAGTACGCTTAATTCATTCATTTTTCAAGTTAGAAGTTTAAAAAGTTATCACCAATTTATTAAGATGTTGTAAACTAAATAGATTTGTAGTGAATGCAAGTTGTAAAAACCTTCTATTTTGAAAATAAAAAAAGCTCACCCTTTTTGGGATGAGCGTATGTTTTAACAATGACCAAAAGTCGATTGTTTTACATCTCGCTAGAAACTGTTAAATTTTTTCTACCTTTCCTACGACGAGCTGCTAAAACTCTACGTCCATTTTTAGTTGCCATACGAGCACGAAACCCATGTTTGTTTCTTCTTCTTCTATTTGATGGTTGAAATGTTCTTTTCATGACCTTATTATTATTTAATTTCTTTTATCTCTTCAATTTGGGTTGGCAAAGATAGTCATTTTTTAGTTTAATCAAAATACATTCACAAAAATATTAAAATTTTATCCATTTTGACAACTGTTGACTACATTTGTATAAATATTTTCAACGAATATGCTCAAACCCAAAGAAAAAAAATCAATCAAGCTCACGAAAGAATCTTTTAAAAAAGCTAGAAGAATTTTTAAATACCTGAAACCTTACCGTGTTCCTTTCGTAATTGGGTGGATATTTTTGTTGTTATCTTCTTCTGCAGGCTTGCTTTTTCCATATCTTTTAGGTCAGCTTTTAGGAAGTGGAATGCCCGTCAATTCGGTTGGGGCAGATAAAAAAGAGATTTTTAATCAAATTGACTTGAATAATATCAACAGTGTTGCGCTTGCTCTATTCTTATTGTTTCTATTTCAAAGTATTGTTTCTTTCTTCCGTATTGTCATATTTACAAAAGTTACGGAAAATACCATGCGTGATATTCGCTACGATGCTTTTGGAAAACTAATTTATATGCCGATGGATTTTTTTAATCGGAATAAAGTTGGTGAATTAACAAGTAGAATCGCTTCTGATATTACTTTGATACAGGATACATTAAGGGCAACAATAGCTGAATTCTTTAGACAAATCATTGTCATTATTGGTTCAATCGTATTTATTACCATCGTTTCTTGGAAACTTTCCATGATTATGTTGGGAATTGTCCCTGTTATGGTTCTAATTGCCATTCTTTTTGGCCGATTTATTCGGGTTTTAAGCAGAAAAGCTCAGGACAGTTCAGCAGAGTCAAATACAATCATAGATGAAAGTTTAAGCGGAATAACCAATGTAAAAGTGTTTACCAATGAGTTGTTTATGATGAAAAAATATCGACAATCAATCGAGAAAATTCGGAAACTTAACATTCAAAGTGGCAATTGGCGTGGACTTTTTGTTTCGTTTATTATTATGTGTCTTTTCGGGGCAATTGTTTTTATCATTTGGCAAGGTTTGCACATGACAATTGGGCCTGATGCCACTTTAAACAAAGGTGATTTCTTCTCTTTTATCATGTTTACGATATTTATGGGAGCGAGTGTTGGATCGATTCCTGATTTGTATGCTACAATTCAAAAAGCCATTGGTGCAACTGAAAGGTTAATGGAACTTATTTCCGAAGATACAGAAAAACAAATTCATTCTGGAACAAAAAAAGCAAAAATTGAAGGTCTAATTCAATTTGAAGACGTAGATTTTTTCTATCCGCAACGACAAGATTTTAAGGTGCTGGATCAACTTTCTTTTACGGCAGAGAAAGGACAGAAGATCGCCATCGTTGGAGCCTCTGGCGCAGGAAAATCAACATTGGCTTCTCTCCTACTGCGCTTTTATGAACCCACTTCTGGCAATTATGTAGTTGATGGCGTAAATGTAGAAGAATATGACTTGAAGTTTTTAAGGGAAAACATGGCGTTTGTGCCTCAGGATGTTATTTTATTTAGCGGAACGATTAAAGAAAACATTAAGTTTGGAAAGAACGATGCTACACACGAAGAAATTGAGTTAGCAGCCAAGAAAGCAAATGCCTATGATTTTATCATGTCTTTCCCAGATGGATTCGAAACAGAGGTTGGTGATCGTGGAATTCAGCTTTCTGGGGGACAAAAACAGCGTATTGCCATTGCCCGAGCAATTATTAAAAATCCAACCATCTTAATTCTGGACGAAGCCACATCAGCTCTGGATACAGAATCGGAAAAATTGGTACAAGAAGCACTGAATCATTTGTTGGAAAATAGAACCTCGTTTATTATTGCTCATCGCTTATCAACAATCCGTCGTGCCGATATTATTTTGGTGATGGAAAACGGACAAATTATCGAAAAAGGAACACATGAAGAGCTCGTTAAGATTGAAAATGGTGTTTATGCAAACTTGCATGAGTTACAAATTCAATAGTTGTCAATCGAAACTGGTAAAGACGTTTTTAAATCTTGAATTATTTATGATTTAATTTCTCTTTATCATAAGTTCCATCCTTCAATGCGTTGTATGCCCGAGTTATGATTTCATTCTTTATGTTATAGACTTGATAAAACGCGCCAATGTCCCAAATATTCTGAGCGATATTTGCCTTTATTCTCGTCGTTATAACATCCTTGCTTATTTTATAATCTTCTTCTATAAAGACAAGCGTGCTATCTTCTCTATTTGCGTAGTTAAATAACTCGTCCATGATATCATCACTTACCGTGAAGTTTTTATTGAAATCTTCAATAGTAGGATATTTTGATTTTATTTCATCGCGATTATTATTTGTATAGTCAATAGCAAATGAATAAAGTACACCTTGTCTTACGAGGTTTCGGTAGTATTCTGAATATTCTGTTGTATCTAAAGGAACAAAAATGTCAGGCATGATTCCGCCACCACCATAAACTTTCCTTTTCGTAACCAATGTTTTATACATTAATGAGTCAGCAAAATGGATACTATCCTCGTGCATCATTTCACCATGTTCATAACGATTGATATAGTCTTTTTTATATTCGTCAAAATCGTCATACGGTTTTTGAATCCATCTTCCACTTGGTGTAAAATAACGAGCAATTGTAAGTCGAATTTGAGATCCATCAGACAAGTTGACAGGACGTTGAACCAATCCTTTACCAAACGTTCTTCTTCCGACCAATAATCCCCGATCCCAATCTTGAACTGCTCCTGCTACGATTTCACTGGCAGATGCAGCATTTTCATCAATTAATATAACCAACCGACCTTTTTCAAAATCACCTTTTTTATCTGCTTTTAAATCATACCTTGGCTGCACTCTACCTTCTGAATAAACAATTAATTTATTGTCTTTTATAAATTCATCTGCAACCGATTTTGCAGCTGACAAAAGTCCCCCGCCATTTCCCTGAAGGTCAAAAATTAAATCTTTCATTCCTTCTTTTTTTAATTCTTTAATTGCCGTTGCTACTTCTTCTTCAGTTGTACGAGAAAAATTTGTCAATTTGATATATCCAACTTTATCATCAATCATGTATTTAGTGATAACAGAATGAACAGGAATTTTATCTCGCGTTACCATATATGAGACTTTTTCTTTTCCTCTTAAAATGGTAATTTTCACAATAGAACCTTCTTCGCCGAGCAAACGTTTGCGAACACCCGAATTTTTCAATCCAATTCCTGCAATTTTTTCTCCATCAACTTCAAGGATTTTGTCTCCCGCTCGAATACCAACAATTTCTGACGGTCCGCCTGGAATTGTGTTAACAACCAACAATGTATCCTTTAAAATATTAAATCGAATTCCAACGCCAACAAAAGAACCGTTAATTCTTTCATTTGCGCTTTCAACCTCTTCTGCAGGAACGTATGTCGAGTGTGGATCCAGTTCTTCAAGCATAGCAACTATTGCTGCCTCGGAAAGTTTTTTTGTCGGGACGGAATCAACATATAACATATTCACATAAGAAAAAACCTCTTGAACCCTTTGTAAATCTTTTTCAAATGTATCTTCTTTTTGCCCCAGAACTACGCCTGAACAAATGATTAAAACGAATAATAATATACTTTTTCTCATGCTTCTTTTCTCTTTACCTATCAAATATAGCACCAAAATTAAAATTGCTTTTAGCTTACTCTTAATAATAATGGAACTGTTTTTGTGTTACATTGAAAACAAATTAATGTTTTTAAACAGTCAATTGTTAATCGGAAATTCAAATTTACAAAAATTATTAATTGTAATTGGCTAATTTTGTTGTATTGAGTTTAGATTGTTATTTTCTAATTCAAATTCGTAATATAATAACTATTATTAGGTATGAAGAATATATTTCTCTTAATCTTCTTATTTTTTTTGTTTTTTCATCAATTTTCATTGAATGCACAAATATTGGAATTTGACCAATTGGAGATGAGATATGATCAAAAGCAATACAAAGCTGTCTATAAAAACGCTTTAAAGTTACTCGACAAACCTGAATACGACTTTTCGTATATTCCTCAATACTATTTAGCACTATCGAAGCTCCAACTGATTCAAGACAAACGATGGTTCAAACGCAATAAATATGCTTTAGACGAGGCGGTTGAAACTTTCAAAGATTTGAACAGAACCAAGGAAGGAAAGGCAATTCTTCAAGCACATCAATATGAGTTAAGCATTTTAAAAAATGATTTATCTTTATGGATGAACCTACTTTATGAAGATGGTGAAAAAGACCTGTTCCTTAAGATAAAGAATGTTATTGAAGAACTTTTTCCAGATGTAAAAGATGTTTCTAAGATGAAAGAAGACCACATTGTAATTGATGGCGAAATTTCTGTTCCAACAGACGGTGACAAGCGTATAGAGTCAACAAAGGTTTCCTCATCAACTCGGTCTAACATTATCCAAGTTTCCGAGAGCGTTTTGGGAGTTCCGTACAAGTGGGCAGGTAAAACACCAGATGGATTTGATTGTAGTGGATTTACTTGTTATGTTTACAGCCAAGCCGCAGACATACAATTAAGTCATCGCTCTGGAGATCAATTTAAAGAAACTAAAAAACTGAAGCGAGAAGAGGTTCAACAAGGCGATTTTGTTTTCTTTGGAAATGGAAATAGAATCAGTCATGTCGGAATAGTTTATTCTACGAATAATGAAAGTATTCAGATGATTCATGCCAGTTCAAGCGTTGGAATTTCAGTAATCGACATTTATGAATCTGACTATTGGCGAAAACGCATTAAAGGCTTTGGTACTATTTTAGAGAATTAGGAATTTACACGTTAAACCTAAAGTGCATGATGTCTCCATCTTCTACTACGTAGTCTTTCCCTTCTACGTGGAATTTCCCAGCTTCTTTAACAGCAGCTTCAGAACCATATTTTACAAAATCGTCATACTTCATTACTTCAGCTCGGATAAATCCTTTTTCAAAATCTGTATGTATAACCGCTGCAGCTTGTGGTGCTTTCGAACCACTTAAAACAGTCCAGGCTCTTACCTCTTTTACTCCAGCTGTAAAGTAAGTATCTAAGTTTAATAATTTATATGCAGATCGAATCAATCTGTTTACACCAGGCTCCTCTAAACCAAGTTCTTCCATAAACAGTTTTCTTTCTTCATAAGTTTCCAATTCAGCAATATCTGCCTCAATTTGAGCACCAATTACTAAAACTTCTGCATTTTCATCTTTTACAGCTTCCTTAACTTGCTCAACATATTGATTCCCATCTTTCACAGAAGCTTCGTCAACATTACATAAATATAAAACGGGTTTTGCTGTAATGAGTTGTAATTCATCAACAATTGGAATTTCACTACTACTAATCTCTAAAGAACGAACAGACTTCCCTTCTTCAAGGTGTGATTTAATTCGCTCTAAAACTTCGATAGATTTTTTAGCATCTTTATCTCCCGCTTTAGCTGCTCTAACCAAACTTCCTGTCAATCTTTTTTCTACCGTTTCCAAGTCTTTTAGCTGTAATTCTATATCGATTACTTCTTTATCTCGAACAGGATTAACGCTTCCATCAACATGAACAACATTGTCATTATCAAAACAACGTAAGACATGAATAATTGCGTCTGTTTCACGGATATTAGCCAAAAACTGATTTCCCAAGCCTTCACCTTTTGAAGCACCTTTTACCAAACCAGCAATATCAACTATCTCCATGGTTGTTGGTACTACTCTTTCTGGATTAACCAATTCTTCCAATTTTTTCAATCTTGTATCTGGAACAGAAATTGTCCCAACATTTGGTTCGATTGTACAAAATGGAAAGTTGGCTGCCTGTGCTTTTGCGTTTGATAAACAATTAAATAAAGTCGATTTACCCACATTTGGTAAACCAACTATACCACATTTTAATGCCATTTTATTTATAATTAGTCTTTAATAAAAAAACCTTGACTTTCGGTTAAAAGATTGCAAAGATAGTGATTTTAAAATAGATTTCTTGACAGCGGTGAAAATTTATTAAATATGTTTTTTATTTTTTTAGATTCACTTGTCAATTTGTCTCAATATTTCTGTTCCAGAAAACTCATCTTCCTTAATGTTATTAAATTTCGTTGTTTAATTAAATTTCATTGTTTAAAAAGTGATAAACCTATATTCGCGGGCTATTAAATAAAATCTATGCAATTCTTAATTCTTCTATTTAAGCTAATAAGGTTCATCTGTGATGAAATTTACAGATTTGTTAGCCATTTTCTTCTTATAATAAAATGTCTATATTTGGAACAAACTATATAATACAACTCACATTCATAAGAATAAGCATTTTGAAGCTACGCAACTTTCATTTTTGAAATCTTCGACTTAGAAAACTGTTCTTTTGCATAATTTAAAGTTAATGTAAACTCTGTTGTCTTTCCTTTTTTGTCGGGTAGTTCAAACATTGCATCAGTCAAAATTGCCTCACAAATCGAACGCAACCCCCTTGCACCAAGTTTAAATTCTATCGCTTTGTCAACGATAAACTCTAATGCTTCATCCTCAAAACTCAGTTCAATGCCATCAATTATAAACAACTTTTTGTATTGTTTTACCAATGAGTTTTTAGGTTCTTTTAAGATACGCACCAAAGTTTCACGACTAAGCGGTTGTAAATATGTTAAAACAGGGAATCGACCAATAAGTTCAGGAATTAAGCCGAAGGTTTTTAAATCTGTTGGATTTACAAATTCCAATAAATCTTCTTTTTCAACCCTTTCTGCCTCGTCATTTGAGAATCCAATTGCTTGTCGGTTAACACGCCGAGCAATAATTTTTTCAATTCCATCAAAAGCACCACCACAAATAAATAATATATTTTTAGTGTCAACCTTAATCATTTTTTGTTCAGGATGTTTTCTCCCGCCTTGAGGCGGAACATTCACTTCTGAACCTTCTAATAGTTTCAACAACGCTTGCTGAACACCTTCACCCGAAACATCTCGTGTGATAGACGGATTATCACTTTTTCTTGCAATTTTATCAATTTCATCAATAAAAATAATGCCTCTTTCAGCAGCTTTCACGTTATAATCAGCAGCTTGAAGCAATCGTGACAAAATACTTTCCACGTCTTCTCCAACATAACCTGCTTCTGTAAGTACTGTCGCATCAGCTATACAAAATGGAACATTAAGCATTTTTGCAATTGTTTTTGCCAAAAGTGTTTTTCCTGTTCCAGTTCTTCCCACCATAACAACATTCGATTTATCAATCTCTACTTCATCTTTTTCTACCTTTTGATTCAATCGTTTGTAATGGTTGTAAACGGCAACTGAAAGTGTCTTTTTAGCAGAAGTTTGACCAATCACATGCTCGTCTAATTTTGCTTTAATTTCAGAAGGCAACATCATTTTCAACTTCTCAGCCCCTTCTACCTCAATTCCTCCTGTTCTCATTTCTTCTTCCACAATTGCTTGTGCCTGAATTATACAGTGGTCACAGATATGACCTGAAATTCCTGCAATCAATAATTGCACTTGGCTACGTGGGCGACCACAAAATGAACAAGATGATTCTTTTTCCTTTGCCATTTCTTTAATTTTAAATTTAAGATACAACAAAACAGGGAGGTTTTTGATTAAAAAACGCCCCTATTTTATGTTACTTTTTTTAGTTATTTACTTTTTTTCAATACTTCATCCACCATACCGTAAGCCTTCGCTTCTTCGGCAGTCATCCAATAATCACGGTCTGAATCTTTTTCAACTTGCTCAAATTTTTGTCCAGAATGATGAGAAATAATATCATATAATTCTTTCTTCAACTTCATGATTTCACGAGCTGTAATTTCGATATCTGATGCTTGACCTTGTGCACCGCCCAACGGTTGGTGAATCATAACTCTCGCGTGAGGTAAGGCAGTACGTTTTCCTTTTGCGCCTGCACACATTAAAACAGCCCCCATCGACGCTGCCAAACCAGTACAAATTGTTGCCACATCAGGATTGATATATTGCATTGTATCATATATCCCCAATCCAGCATAAACGCCACCGCCTGGTGAGTTTAAATATATTTGGATATCCTTTTTCGGATCTACAGATTCTAAAAATAATAATTGTGCATTAATAATATTTGCAACTTGATCGTTTATCCCTGTTCCTAAAAATATAATCCTATCCATCATTAGACGTGAAAACACATCCATTTGCGTCATATTCAATTGACGCTCTTCAATAATATAAGGTGTAAGTGAAGATTCGATATAATGACCTAAGTGCATTGAATTGATGCCCATGTGCTTGGTAGCATACTTTTTAAATTCGTCTTTATTGTACATATTAAATTGTTTTTTCAAATTAATCGCATAAATATACAAAAACTCCTTCAACTAAGTGGCAATAGACCCTTCAAATTATCAATATTTTTTTATTCTTATCGCTTCATTCACCCAAATATTAGAAGCGTTATTATAAAGTAGGATGACTTATTTCATTAGTTAACTGTAGGAAGTTATGGGAATGTCGCATTTGAGACTTGAATCTGCCATTCCAAAAACCGCATATATTCAGTACAAAATTGTAAACTAAAAAAGCTATATTTGTCATCATGGAATATAAAGTACATCACTTTTCAGCGTTTCTTGAGCAACATGCACCACTTGGAAGTCAGGAATCCTATGACAATTCAGGATTGATTGTTGGAAATCCTATGATGGATGTTAAAGGCGTCCTTCTTTCACTGGATTGCATTGAGCAGACAGTAGATGAAGCCATTGAGTTAGGGGCAAATTTAATCATTGCTCATCACCCTATCGTTTTCAAAGGGTTAAAACAGTTAAATGGCAAAAACTATGTAGAACGCACTGTCATTAAAGCCATTAAAAACGACATTGCCATTTACGCGATTCATACCAATCTCGACAATTACAAATTAGGGGTGAACTATGAAATTGCGCAGCGAATAGGAGTTAAAAATCCGAAAGTATTAGCTCCGGCTCAAAATGTATTAAAAAAATTAGTGTTTTTTTGTCCGACAGATGAGGCAGAAAAAGTATCTCAAGCAATTTACAAAGCAGGTGGAGGCACAATTGGTGAATACAGTAACTGTAGCTTCAAAACCACTGGCGTAGGTTCTTTCACACCAAGTGAGCTGGCTAATCCAAGCAAAGGGAAAATCAATCAACCTGAAGAAGTAGAAGAATACCGCATCGAAATTTTAATTCCCTCACATAAAGAGCAACAAATCATTGCTGCAATGAAAAAGGCTCATTCCTACGAAGAAGTAGCTTATGAAATTTATCCTATTCACAATAAAAATCAGGATGAAGGAGCAGGAATGATTGGCAAATTGGAAAAAGAAGAAAATACTTTAGCATTTTTAAAAAATTTAAAAGAAAATTTTAATTGTGGGGTCATTCGACACACAAAATTGATAAAAGATAAAATAAAAACGATTGCCTTTTGTGGAGGATCTGGAAGTTTTTTATTAAACGAGGCAAAACGCCAAAACGCTGATATTTTCATCACTAGCGACTTTAAATACCACGAATTTTTTGATGCAGAAGATGAAATCATCATCGCAGATATCGGACATTTTGAAAGTGAACAATACACTCCGCACTTAATTCTTGGTATTTTGAGAAAAAAATTTATTAACTTTGCCATCCATTTAAGTAAGGTGAATACAAACCCGATAAATTATTTTTAAGCATATATGGCAACAAAATCAAAAACGAGAACTAAAGCAACCGTTGCGGAACGTTTAGAAGCATTAGAAAAACTTCAAGTAATTCATTCAGAAATAGACAGACTTTTAAAAGTTAGAGGAGAGCTTCCTCTAGAAGTTGAAGATTTAGAAGCTGACGTTGAAGGACTACAGCGAAAAATCGAAAAAATAAACATTGAGATTTCAGATATTGAAACAGATATTTCAAACCGAAAGAATTCTCAAAAAGATGCTGTTACTGCAATTTCTCAATATAAAGAGAAACAAAAAAATGTTCGTAACAATCGTGAGTACGAATCTTTAAATAAAGAAATCGAGTATCAAGAGTTAGAAATTCAAGTCCATGATAAAAGAATCGACGAAGCAAAAGCTCAAATCGAACACAAAAAAGAGATTGTCAAAGAAATTGAAGAACAACTTGAGGGTAGAAAAATTGATTTAAACAGTAAAAAATCTGAATTAGATTCTATTGTTGCTGAGACTGAGCAAGAAGAAGAAAAATTAGTAAAAAAAGTTGACACAGCGGAAAAGAAGTTAGATGATCATTTAAAAACGGCATACTATCGACTTAGAGATAACATGAAAAACGGATTGGCTGTTGTAGCAATCGACCGTGATTCTTGTGGTGGCTGTTTTACACGTATTCCACCTCAACGTCAGCTTGACATTATTCAAAAGAAAAAAATTACAACATGTGAAAACTGTGGTAGAATTTTAGTTCCTGGAAATGTTAATCCTGAGGAAATCGACCAAAAAGAAACTGCAAAGAAAAGAAGTACAAAAAGAGCTTCGGCATCAAAAACTTCAAAGAAAGCAGAGAAAGCTGATGATGTAAAGTAATCTACCAATATTTTAAATATTTGAGCTCGCAATAAGCGGGCTCTTTTTTTTTATATTTGTAAAAAAAATAATAATGTCACAAAAACCAAGTCTTCCAAAAGGAACCAGAGATTTTTTACCTTTTCAAGTAAATCGACGGAATTATATTTTTGATACCATTAAAGATGAGTTTAAGAAATATGGCTTTTCGCCAATTGAAACGCCATCCTTTGAGCATTCTTCAACACTTCTTGGAAAATATGGCGATGAAGGTGATCGTTTGATTTTTAGAATTTTGAATTCGGGTAGAAAAATGGAAAAAGCAGATATTGATGCCTTAAAAAGTGGAAATTTGACTGCTTTTGCAAACTCCATCTCCGAGAAAGCATTGCGCTACGACTTAACAGTGCCGTTTGCTAGATTTGTTGTACAAAATCAAAATGAACTAACTTTTCCTTTTAAAAGATATCAAATTCAACCTGTTTGGCGCGCCGACCGACCACAAAAAGGTCGATATCAAGAGTTTTATCAATGCGACGCTGATGCAGTTGGAAGTGATTCTTTGTACTTAGAAGTAGATTTTATTCAAATCTTTGATAAGGTTCTATCAAAATTAAACATCCAAAACTTTACCATTCATATCAATAATCGTAAAATACTATCTGGAATCGCTGAGGTCGTTGGGGAAAAGGATAAAGTTATTGAAATCACTGTAGCCATTGATAAACTAGATAAAATCGGGGAAGATGGCGTGCTAAAAGAGTTGCAAGAACGTGGTGTAAGCACATCAGCAATAGAAAAAATAAAACCCTTGCTCAGCATGAAAAACGACACCAATAAGATGTTGGACTTTATGGCTGTTTTTTTAGAAAGTAGTGAAATTGGTCGAAAAGGTTTGGAAGAATTAAACTTTGTGTTTGACAAAACCAAAATATTAGAATTGAAAAACGCAAAATTAAACTTCAACGTTACACTTGCCCGAGGATTGAATTATTATACAGGAGCAATTTTTGAAGTTACCGTTGAAGATGTTAAAATCGGCTCTATTTGTGGCGGAGGAAGATACGACGATTTAACAGGGTTATTCGGTTTGGAAAACCTTTCAGGTGTTGGAGTTTCCTTTGGTGCAGATAGAATTTATGACGTCTTGGAAGAACTCGATTTATTCCCGAAAGACATTGATGAGAGTATCGACTTTCTCTTTGTGAATTTTGGAGAAAAAGAAAGTGATTTTGCTTTGCCGATTTTGCAAAAGTTAAGAAATCACGGCATCAGTGCAGAACTTTATCCCGATATTTCTAAGTTAAAAAAGCAATTCAAATACGCCGATAATAGACATGTAAAAAATACGGTAATTATTGGCGAAGAAGAAATTAAAAACAATACGATAACAATAAAAAACATGAAATCGGGAGAGCAAAATACGATTTCTGTGGAAAATTTTATTCAAAAACATTGCAAATAATGGATAAGTTGGTTTTAAATCATCAAAAAATCACAATTGATGAATTGTTTGATGTCATACAATCAAATGTAAATGTTGAACTTGGCGAAATCGGAAGAAAAGCCATTCAAAAATGTCGTGATTACCTTGATCAAAAGGTGGAAAGTACAGATGGTAATATATATGGTGTCAATACTGGATTTGGTTCATTGTATGATAAATCTATATCCAAAAAAGACCTTGCTAACTTACAAATCAATTTAGTCCGCTCACACGCTTGTGGAACAGGCGAATTGGTGCCGAAAGCCATTGTAAAAACAATGCTTTTTTTAAAAGCAATTGGGCTACACTTCGGTCATTCAGGCGTACAAGTTGAAACCGTTGAACGATTGCTTTACTTTTACAATCACGACATAATTCCTGTAGTTTATCAGCAAGGAAGTCTTGGTGCATCAGGAGATTTATCACCGTTGGCACACATTGCTTTGGCATTAATTGGAGAAGGAGAAGTTTATATCGGCGATAGAATTATACCAACTGAAGATGCATTGAAACAACATCGCCTCTCTCCTATCCAACTTCAATCAAAGGAAGGACTTGCACTGTTAAACGGAACGCAATTTATGAGTGCCTATTTGGCACATTGTGTTTATGAAGCAAAGGTAATTCTTAACCAAGCTAACCTCATTGCAGCAATGTCGTTAGAGGCTTTTGACGGAAGAATTGATCCGTTTACACACGCTGTGAATGCCATTCGGAATCAACAAGGTCAAATTAAAGTTGCAGAAAACTTCAGGGAGATATTAAAAGACAGTAAACTCATTCAACAAGAAAAAGTGCATGTGCAAGATCCGTACAGTTTTAGGTGTATTCCACAAGTACATGGAGCGAGTTTAGATACAATCCAATACGCTGAAGAAATCATCACCCGTGAAATAAACGCTGTAACAGATAATCCAACAATTTTTCCCGATGAAGATTTGATTATTTCTGCTGGAAATTTCCACGGTCAACCTTTAGCAGTGACAATGGATTATTTAGCGATTGCCTTAGCTGAAGTTGGAAGTATTTCTGAAAGAAGAGTTTATAAATTAATGGGCGGTTTTAGAAATTTACCAGCATTTCTGGTAGTAAACCCAGGATTAAACAGTGGATTTATGATTGCACAATATACAGCTGCATCCATTGTAAGTCAAAACAAACAACTTTGTACACCTGCTTCCGTAGATTCTATAGATTCATCAAATGGACAGGAAGACCATGTGAGTATGGGAGCAAATGCGGCGACAAAACTCTATCGCGTAGTTGAAAATGTTTGGCAAATTTTAGGCATTGAATTAATGACAGCTTGCCAAGCCATTGAATTTAGGGATTATCAAAAGACAAGTAAAATTTTATTAAATCTTCATACAGATTTCAGAAAAAAAATTACCTTTATCAAAGAAGACGAATACATGTCTCAATATTTAAGAGGTAGTAAATCGTTTATTAAAGAAAGAAACAACTCATTATTTTAAAGAAAAAAAGATGGAAAATATTGGTTTTAACCCAGACGAAAACACTGACTTACAAGAAGAAATTCCAAAAAGACCTGTTTTTTTAACTGTTTTAATTGTATTAACCTCTATCTCAATTTTCTTCGGACTTTTGGGAGGCGTAAGCAGTTTTATGAATGGACCATTAACGGAAGAACAAGTTGAGGAAGGAATGATGCCATTATATGAAACTATTCCTACGCTCGAGAGCGAAGGACTTGATAATTATGCCGATATGGTTAGATTGATTATTGACTATACAAAACATGTCAACGATAACAGTTTTTCACTAAACAATCTATTGACAATTTTGACTTATATTATTGGAATCGGAGCGATTGTGATGATGTTTAGATTAAGAAAAATTGGGTTTCACCTATATGTTATTTATAGTTTATTGCCCGTAGTAACTTTGTATTTGGTTGCTCCATCATCACTTATTCCAAATATTTATGTGATATTTTACATGGTAATTGCCATACTTTTTACTTTGTTGTATGCTTTAAACTTGAAATACATGAAGTAGATATCAAAGTAAATTATTCGATAACAATTTCTTCACCCAAAAATTTAGGCTGAACGTGAAATATTACGTCTAAAACGGCTTTTACTCGTGCGAAATACTCTCTCGTTTTGATTTTTACACTGTTTTTACCTTCAACATCTTTGGCGTTAAAACCGACAACTTCAATCCCCTTTTTGGTCGCTAAATAAATGGCGCGTTCATTATGAAATTGTTGAGAAATTACAGTGAATTTGTTGAGCCCGAAAATTTTATTAGCACGAATTATAGAATCTAACGTTCTAAAACCTGCATAATCTAAATATATTTTCGATTTTGGGATTCCATGTTCTATCAGCGCCTCCATGATTGTTTTTGGTTCATTATAGAATTCTGTTCCATTATCTCCAGAAACCAAAATGAAATCAATCTTACCACTATTAAACAACTCAACAGCAGCTTCAATCCTGTATTTAAAATATAAATTAATTCCACCTTGTTCGTAATATTTTGATGTCCCTAATAAGACACCAACTTTGTTATACGGAACTTCATCGACATTACTGAACGTGTGTTTTTCTGAATTGGATTCAATAATATAGTTTGAGTAAACAGCAAAAGCTATTACAAATAAAACAAGGCTAAAGATAGAATAAGTGACCCGTTTAAGTAGGCTGATTTTTCTTTTTCGTTTCTTCAATACTGAGGAATTTTAGGCTAATATAATAAATTTAATTCTCTAAAATCAACAAAAATGATACAAATCTCTTCCAACATCTACCCCATTTCTTAAAAGAAAATTTTGAATATAATCTTTTGCTTTCAAGTCCTTAAAAGTGGTAATAATTTGATAGTTTTTCCAATCTATCGATTTGTCTTCCATTACATATATTTGCTTTTCATAAATAGACTTACCAATTTTATTTTCATTTTTTGAAAACCAAATAAAGTCTATCTCATTTTCGATTAAAAATTTAGCCAATTGCTTTCCCCTAAAACTTGTTCCCATAACGGCAATTCCTCTACTTTTATTATAATGAATTTTATCAAAATAATACCATTTTATATTGGTAAACGTGTAATCGTGATAATTTGGGTCTATCCGAGATGTTCTGTTATCATAATCTCTCCAATCGTGTAAAATTTTATCTGTTGGCACAACATCTATCCCTGCTTCATACATTCGAAAGGCCAAATCATAATCTTCAGGGTAACGATTTTCATTAAAAGCATTTATTTTTTCTAAATCTTCCCGATAAAGCATCCAACAAGGAGATGGAATAGAGCATTCCTTAAAAATCTCTTTAAAATTATCTCCTGATTTTGTCAAACGATTCAGCCAAACTTGATAATTTTTATATCCTGATTTCAGTTTTACTTCAGCAAAATAATAAACACCACCAATTGCAACATGACTTTTACCTGCCGAAAGTAAGTTTTCAGCCAAAACCTGAATTTTCTCTTTCCTCATTAAATCGTCGGCATCCATTCTAGTTATAAGTTCTCCTGAAGACTTTGAAAAAGCAAGTCGTAAGGCAGAAATAACTCCAGCTTCCTGATTTTTAAAACAATAAAAGCGAGCATCATTTTTACAAAACTGCTCCAATATGGACCAACTTGAGTCTTCACTAAAGTCATCAACCAATATAACTTCAAAGTTTGTGTATGATTGACGCTGAATTGATTCCAAGCATTCCAAAAGAAAACGCTCTTCATCTTTTACGGGAATTAATATTGAAATGAGTGGGTTCATAGATTTAAATAGATATCAAACCAAAAGAATAATATGCAATTCATAGGCGTTATTAAATATTTGCCTATCTAACTTAAATCAATAACATAACTTGAGTAAATAGCAAAAGTTATTACAAAGAAAACAAGACTAAAGTTGACATTATCATATAAAAGATATGTCTTTATTTGCAGATTATTCTTGTACGTTTCTTTAACACTAAGAAATTTCATGCTAATATACGGAATTAAAGTCTCTAAATTCAACAATAATAAAAACAAATCTTTGTAAACTTCTACCTGTTTTTTTTTGATAGAAATACCAGTATAGAAACTGTTTTTCTTAGAGCCTTTTTGCTAAATTAAAATGGTTAAAGCTAAAGAATTACATACTTATAAATTATTAATCCTTAATAAATATTAGAGAAAACCCTTGTACAACGTTTTAGGCTTAGCTATAAATTTGTACTATTAATCATTAAAAATAAATAGTAATGAAGAATTTTGAACAAACACAAAAACTTGCAATCCTTGCAGTTGCAAGATTAATGTTGTTCTCTTGTAAAAAGGACAATATCGAACCATCAGTACCAGATACACCCACAGTAAATAGTCAACCAATTACTTTGGACTGTAGCTTTTTCACTAATAATCCCGATGTCCATTTGACCGATAATCCAGATAAACCGGTTGACTATATTATCACTTGTGACCCAGCAACCAGTGGGGATTTTATAATAGATGCAGGTGTAGTAATTGAGTTTAAAAGTAATGCTGGGTTGCGATTAGGTAAGGACGGAAACGGTAAAATACAAATGAACGGAACTGCCGATAAACCAATTATCTTAACGGGAGTCCAAAAAAACAAAGGATTCTGGAGAGGCATCCAAATTTCCAGCGATAACCCTGCCAATCAAATGAGCTACGTAACCATAGAATATGCTGGACAAGAAGGTCGCGGCGGATGGGCACTACAAGGGTCTCTTATTGGTGCTGCTGGTGCAGTATTGAATATGGATCATTGTACTGTTCAGCACGGATACCTTATTGGAATGAATTGGCTGGACGGCTCATTAAAAGCAGGAGAGTTAACACTTTCTAATAGTACTTTCACAAAGAATGATATTCCAATTCAAACATCGGCAAACTATATTAACTCCATCAATGGCACTAGTACTTATACTGGAAATGTGAATGACTATATTAAATTAACAGGAGACGATGTTCGGAAAGATGTAGTATTCCACAAAACCGACATACCTTTCTTTTCTGTTGGATTCAAACCAGATAATGACGCGAAGCGTAAATTTACATTTGAGCCAGGCGTTACCTTATTAATGGATGCTGGAAGCCAAATCAGGTTTCAAAATGCCTTTCATTTTAATCATGAAATCATTATGGTGGGAACAGCGAACGAACCCATTACCATAAAAGGAGCGCAAAATGTGCCAGGATATTGGACTGGTATTCAAGTTGACTATACTTCCAATCCATTGAATGAAATTGGGTTTTTGGATATTGCCAACGCCGGGGCAACCAACAGCTACCCTAATGGTGCCATTCTTTTAGGTAGTAATGATGTGTTATTAAATATGCACGACGTAAATTTCATTGATTGTTACGAATATGCGGTAAGTATTCAGCACGCTAGTGAAATCAATTTCAATCACAGCAATCTAAATTTGAATAATACACCTAAACTATTTTCTGATTGGAATGGAGCGGAGGTAACCAATCCTTAAAACACTTGGAAAATATATTTTTTAATGTACAGGGGCGCGTAACGCCCCTGTTATTTTTCCTATAAAATAAAAATACGCTATCTAACCTTCAGTATAGTGGTAGCGACCCGATATTCGGTAACTTTAACCAATGTTTGGACGGCAAATGTTATCAATACGAAACTTCACTTACCAAAGCTGATATGCCAAAGAAAAAAGAAAGACATCATAACACATAATTGAATCCTAACATACTTTTAAAAGATTCTGTCAAATTATCTTCAATCTCCTCATATTTTAGTGAAATAGATATCAAACCAGAAGAGTAAGGTGCAATATCATAAACATTGTAGATAATTATTACCTCATCCTCACTAATTAAAATATTGTCGGTCATAGGAAAATCATTCTCAAAAAGAATTTCTTCCACTTCGTCTTTTGTAGTTAATCCATAATCTAGGCGAAATTGATTTTCTAATTTTTTCTTTAAAACAACCGAATCCACAAAAATATCATTCCAATAAAGTCTTTCTTTTGTATTCAAATCATATAAATGAGAAAACGTAGAATGGAAACCATGCGCACCACCATAATATGAATAATGAGTTCTGACAATATCAATAATTTGTTTATTTTGAAAGTGAATCCCAACAGAATCAAACAAATAATAACCATTCACCGATGGCATATCTGCATCCATGTATTTATAAGTTTCTTTAAACTCTCTAATCACTTCTTCCTCTAATGATTTAGGTTCCAATTGTGTCTCAAATCCTAAGACGCTTTGAATGGCATAATCTAACCAGCGATTCTCTGTTTCTGCCACAACTGGATAATGATAATAAATTTTCCCAACAATTGTATCTGTAACTTCAGGGAAAGCAACTATCATCGTGTCAACAGTTCGAGTATTAAAAGCAATTGCCTCCTTTACTTCAATTTCTTCCTCAACGAAAGTGCTTTCAGATTCTGAGTTACACCCTATTAATAAAAAGATTCCTATAATGATAACCCCTATCTTCTTCATAGCTTTAATCAATTATTTTCCGTGTTATTTCTCTCTATATGAAAAAATGAAAATTCTTTTGTTTTGTACTCCTTTTCAAACAAATGAGGATAATATTTTTGCATCTCATCATTCATCAGCTGAACAGGTACATCTTCAAATTCGCCATAAAAATGTTTGTACTCCATAAATTCGTTTTCTCCTTGATAAGCTTGTAACAAAGCATCATTTTTTCCGTCCCATTCCAACGGCTTTACATTGAGAAGACGACAAATTCTACGATCAAAAGCAGGCGTTGTTTTTACCCATTTCCCGTCTATAAAAGCTGAAACATAGCCATGAAAAACAATTTCTTTTCTTTTTAAATATTTCGTCAGCTTCTCCACTCCAATATGATTTACAACAATTCCATAACCCAATTTTGAAGGAATGCCTAACGCCCTAAATCCAGTTGCCAAAACAATTGATTTTTCAACACACCAAGCCCGTTTCTTTTTCATAATCACGCTTGATTTTAGATTTTCAGACCTTAAATCCAAATGATAAGGGTCGTAAATAAACATATCCCTCACTTTATAATAAAGTTGAACAGCTTGTTCTCTCAATGACAAGGAAGTATCTACAAATTGAATTAAATTGTTTGAACTTTCAGATGCTACTTCCAGCATAGATGTTTCGCAAAGATACTGTTCAAACTCCATATTATTCATTCAATACTTTAAATTAATCTATGTCGATGACCAACCCGTCATAAGCTGTAAACACGTTTTTCGGGAGCTTTTTATTAATTTCTTCATCTGTTCCAAATTGATGAGAAATATGTGTCAAATATGCTTTCTTCGGTTTTAATTCATCAATTATCTCTAATGCTTCTTTTAAATTTAGATGAGAAATATGCTGGTCCTCTTTTAAGCAATCCAATACCAATACATCTAAATTCTTCATCTTCTCCAATTCATTTGTCGGAATTGTTTTTACATCAGTAAAATAAGCAAAATTCTCAATTCTGAATCCAAATACAATCATTTTATAATGAAAACCAAGAATTGGAGTCACTACTGGACCGTCGGGCAATTGAAAAGGTTCATTTTTAATCGTATGTAAATTGATTTTTGGCGTTCCTGGATATTGATTCTCGCCAAAAGCATAATAAAACTCACGTTTCAATGCTGTCGTTGTTTCTTCAGACGCGTATAATTCCATGTTCCGATGTTCGATGTAATTAAATGCCCGAATATCATCCATACCTGCAATATGGTCTTTATGTTCATGTGTGTAAATAACTGCGCGTAAACTTTGGATATTCTCACGAAGCATCTGTTGTCTAAAATCTGGTCCAGTATCAATGACAAAATTCTCGTTATTCCATGTAAATAAAATCGAACTTCTTAGTCGATTATCCTTTGGATTGTTTGATTTGCACACATAACAATCGCATCCTATTAAAGGAATGCCTTGTGATGTTCCAGAACCTAATATTCTAATTTGAAGTTTTGCCAATTTGTTAAATTAATTACCAACAACAATTGAGTCTGTAGAGAATCCATAGACAGAGAAATTCCCTAAACATTCCTCTGGTCCGTTCCAATTAGAAATAGGGTTTGCTGGTGCTGCTGAAAACCCGCTATTACCTGCTGTTGCCAGCATTGAACTTTGATATTTAAAAGTTTGTTCACTTAAAGACCTTACTTCGATTCTCACTGTATCATGTAACTGAAAAGTAGAACCAAACAGCGTTAATTTGATTGTAGATCCGTCTCCAAACTCATCGTCAAACAATAGTTGGTCGCTTATATCTGTTTGATATTCGTGGTTAATAATCTTTATCAGTCTATAAAAATTTCTAATTCCTGGAGGATCTGAACCATACATGTAAACGGCGTAACCATCTTCTCCGATGAGAAAACTCCCTGATTTGTATTCGTATGTTAATGAATCAATTTGGTTTACTTCAATCAAATAGTCTTCAGCTTCGTAAACGCTCGAACCTATTTCAACTTTCATTCGATAAATGGAATTAAAAATAGGTAAATAATTCTCAAGTGAATAAGTTCCATCTCCGTTATCGTTGAGGGTTGATGCGTTATTATTTTCATCGTAAATGGTTACGTTTGCTCCGGTAATTATAGGAAATGTATCTGATGAAAACACATTGATTGTTTTTGTGATTTTAACATCTACCCTTTCGTTTGTAGCATCATAAACGCCTTCAATAACTAATTTTGGTTCAGTATCCGTAACTTCTAAATCAATTATTTTTCTACAAGCAGTTGTAGAGATAAAAACAATGAGGATAAATAAAATATAATTTTTTTTCATCTTATTTTATTTTAAAGTTATAAGTAATTGACGGAATAATTTTAAATAATGCTGTTTGAATGGCGTTCATGTGGTCATACTCAACATCATCAAACTCTCGAGAGAAAGCAATTGAATATGTATTTTCTCGGGCATAAACATTATAAATTGAGAAGCTCAAATTATGTTCAAAATGTTTTCTATCCTTCAAATACCATGTCAACCCTAAATCCAACCGATGATAATCTGGCATTCTGTTTCCATTTCTTTTACCAATATAAGGCACATAAGTTCCCTCCATAGCATAAAAACCACTTGGATAGGTAACAGCATCTCCCGTAAAGTAGGTAAAACTAGTGCTTACAACAACTTTTGGCGTAATATTATAAGTCAAAACCACATTTAAGTCGTGAATCCTATCGTGTCTTGCTGAAAACTCTACACCATTATCAATTTCATCGAATGTGCGTAGCGACCTTGACAAAGTATAGTTAACCCAACCTGTGAACTTCCCTTTTGTTTTCTTAATTTGAAATTCAATACCGTACGCTCTGCCTTTACCATATACCAATTCACCCTCCACAAGTTCATTCAAGACAATATTTGCATTCGGTCGATAATCAATTTGATTGTGTAACCATTTATAATAAGTTTCAACAGACACTTGATATTCATCTTTCTTGAAGTTTTGATAATATCCCAGTGCGATTTGGTCTGCAATTTGTGGTTTTACATTATTAGATGATGGAATCCAAATATCTGTTGGACTGCTTGTTGTTGAATTAGACAATTGGTGTAAATATTGAAAATTTCTATTATAAGCAGTTTTAATCGAACTACTTTCATTCACAATAAAGTTAACTGATGCGCGGGGTTCAATTCCGTGGTGATATTTTATACTTTCCCAAGATTTATATTCTCGTTCATCAATTTTCTTTCCTTCATCGTTAAAATCGTATGCTTTTCCTTTACCCATAAAATTAAACCCAGAATACCTTAATCCGTATAGAAATGCCCATCTGTTACCGATTTTTTGTTCATTTTGTATATAAGCTCCTACTTCAAGCGCATAGCGATCTGGTAATTTCTCGAAGAGGTTTCCAAAATTTTGTCCCGCTTTTAAAGTTCCAGGTTTAAATGTGTGATAAATTCCTTGAACACCAAATTTCATGGTATTATTAGAATTAATAAAATATGAGTAATCTTGCTTTAAACTAAAATCCATAATAGAAGATTCTGCACCAACACCGTTTGGACCTTTTTCATCAATGGAGAATTGATAATCAAAATTACTAAAGATGAAAGTTGTATTCACGAAAAGTTTATCATTAAATAAATGATTCCATCTTAATGATGACGTAATGTTTCCCCAGTTAAACCCAAAGTCTTCTGCAAGACTAAATTTATCTCTTCCCATATATCCTGAAAGGTAAATTCTATCTTTTTCACCGATTTTATAATTGGCTTTGAGGTTTAAATCGTAGAAAAATAATTTTGACTGTTTTATCATATCATCTTTCGATAATTTTAAGAACAAATCGGCATAACTTCTTCTTCCCGATATGATAAATGAGCCTTTTTCCTTAACGATAGGACCTTCAACTGTAAGTCGTGAGGAAATCAATCCTATTCCTCCAGTTGCTTCGTACTTTTTATTGTTTCCATCGCGCATTTTCACATCTATTACGGATGAAGCTCTTCTTCCAAATTCAGGAGGAATTCCAGATTTATACAATTCCACCTCTTTCAGTGCGTCAGAGTTAAAGACTGAGAAAAAGCCCAATAAATGAGAAGCATTGTACACATCCGATTCATCCAATAGAATTAAATTTTGGTCGGATCCTCCGCCTCTCACATAAAAGCCTGCACTTCCATCTCTTCCACCTTTAATTCCGGGAGTCAATTGTAATGTTTTCATCACATCCTGTTCTCCAAAAAGAATAGGAATTGTTTTTATCGCCTGTGGGTCTAAACGCGTTACTTGCATTTGAGAAGAAGTAATATTGTCATTCCCTTTTTCAGAAACAATTTCAACTTCTTCCAATTCAAGCACATCTTTTTGCATAGACAATTCTATATTAATTGTCGTATCATTTTGAAAATTAAAATGAAGAATAAAAGATTCGTATCCAGTTTCTCTATACTCTATTGTATGTACTCCTTTGGGTATAGTCAAGGAATAAAATCCATAAGAGTTTGTAGTAGCTCCAGTATTTTCCAGCGTTCGGGCGACAATCCTTGCGCCGTATAAATCCTCCCCATTTCTTGCATCAGAAACATTACCACTAATTGTGATATTTTGTCCAAAGACAGAAATACAAAATATCAAAAAACATAAAATTGTATAGACTTTCCTCATTGAGTTTTATAATCCTTTAGTTTGCACCACACAAAAATAATGAATAAAAGATAAGAATGTTATATCGACTACTTAATATTCTATAATTCGTAGCATAAACACCACAAATCTACTTATTTAATTGTTATTTTTGTTATTTTCGGGCATTGAAACATCCAAAGGTTAGCATGATTGATAGGAGGAAACAAGATATTCTAAAAAAAAATTCTCGATTATTCAAACAGTTAGGGATACCACTATTGATGCTTTTCTTGACACGTATTGTCTTCTATGTTGCTAATCAAACAGCATTTAGCAACTCGAAAATTCTAGATTTTTTTAGTGGGATTTGGATGGATTTAATTACCATTGGACTTTATTTTATTCCTTTTTATACATTATCCGTTTTACCTGTTTCTTTTTACAACACAAAACCCTATCAAATTCTATTAAAAACAATTTTCCATATCACAAATGGTGTTGTAATTGCATTGAACCTAATTGATGTAGAATATTTCAAATATACTGGAAAAAGAAGTACGGCAGACCTTTTTTCAATGGCTACTGAGGAAAATAATCTCGGGGAATTAATTGGTGCTTTTTTAAGAGATTTTTGGTGGATTCTCATTTTGTTTATTGCTTTGATATTTATCAGTAACTGGCTGTACAACAAAACCATAAAATCGTTTGAAACTAAATACAATTTCTTTATAGAAACATTGAATTTCGTTGTTATTGTGGCGATATTGTTTATTGTAGGAAGAGGAGGTTTTGGATTAAGACCAGCGGATATGTTGACAGCAGCACGACTTTCTACTCCACAGAAGGTACCTTTAGTTGCAAATACTCCTTTGTCGATAATTAAAACCTTTGGAAAAGAGCCCTTGGAAGATAAAAACTACTTTCCTAAAGATAGTGATGCGTTATATTCTCCTATTCATCATGGTTCGACAATTCATAAAATAAGAGAACAACCCAATATCATGATCATTATTCTAGAAAGTTTTGGAAACGAATGGCTTGGCAAGAAGAATGGCAAACTTTACACGCCTTTCTTAGACTCATTATTAAATCATTCCATCTATTTTGAAAATGGTTTTGCCAATGGGAAAAAATCAATTGAAGCTGTTCCTTCGATTTTTGCAAGTATTCCAGGATTAATTGACAATCCTTACATTTCATCGAATTATGGAACAAACTCAATTTTAGCATTACCACAACTTTTAGAAGAATTAGGGTATTCCTCAGCATTTTTCCACGGTGCTACAAATGGGTCGATGAATTTTGACGTATTTTCAGCTCAATTGGGTTTTCAATCTTATTATGGAAGAAAAGAGTTTAATAATGAAGATTTATGTGATGCCAATTGGGGCGCTTTGGATGAATATTTCCTCCCTTGGGCAGCAGAATCAATGACCGAAGTGCTGACAGAACCCTTCTTGTCCAGTTTATTCACTCTTTCTTCTCATCATCCGTATTATGTCCCAGAAATTTACCGCAACACACTCCCTGAAGGAGAACACCCGATGGCACAATCCATTGCATACACAGATATGAGTTTGCGTTTATTCTTCGATAAAGCAAAAGAACAACCCTGGTATAAGAATACTGTTTTTATTATTACAGCAGACCATACTCCTGCAGGTAATTCTCCTTATTTCAAATCGTTTACAGGATTATTTAATATTCCAATTGCAATTTTCGACCCATTAGATAATCAAGGGAAAGTTGAATCTGAGATATTTAGTCATATTGATATTATGCCAACAGTTTTGGATATTGTGGGTTATCCAAACGACGTATATTCCTTCGGACAATCTTATTTTAAACCCAATAGGAATCCTTTTTCAATTAGCTATATTTCAAACTCTTATCTCTATTTCAAAGATGATTATATGTTAAACTTCATTGATAATCGTGTGGACGGACTCTATAACTTCAAACTCGATTCATTAACTCAATATGATTCATCAGCTTATTACCCTGAATACACTAAAAACTTAGATAACGAAGTTAAAGGGTTTATTCAGCGGTTTAATCATGACTTAATACACAATCAGATGAAGATAAAACCATGAAGAAGATAATCTTTATCATAAATCCTGTTTCTGGCGTTGGAAAGAAAAATTCTTTGCCCAAACTCATCCAAAAAAATTTGAATCATAAATTATTTGAGTATAAAATAGTCTATTCTAAATACCGCGGTCATTCTTTTGAAATTGCAAAAGATGCAGCTCAGAACAAGATAGATATTCTTTGTATCGCTGGTGGTGATGGCTCTGTTAATGAAGTAGGTTCAGCACTTGTTAATACAACAACATCTTTGGCTATTCTTCCCGTGGGCTCAGGTAATGGGGTTGCCCGACATTTAGGGATTCCAATGAAACTCAAAAATGCAATTCTCCGAATTAACTCAGCAAACTCAGTCCAGATGGATACATTAAAAATTAATGACCGAGTGGCAATTGGCGTATCAGGATTTGGTTTTGATGCATTGATTGCCCATAAGTTCGATACTTTTAACACGCGGGGATTTTTGGGATATGTCAAACTGACTATTAAAGAGTGGCGAAAATATCATGGAATCCAGCTAAAAACCAACAACAAAGAATATAATGATATTTTACTTTGTAGCATTGCTAACACAAATCAATTTGGGAACAATGTGTATGTTTCTCCTTATTCAGATGTAACAGATGGTAAGTTTGAAGTTGCACTTGTTAAAATGACATCAACTATTGGACTTTTTAACTTGCTGTTTTATTCAATTTTAAAGAAAACTCACCACTCAAATAAAGTGCAAATTATCCAAACAAATGAAATAACGTTAGAACTAGCAAAAAAACATGGACATATTGATGGTGAGCCAGTTCGTTTTGAAGAAAATATAATCGATATCAAGTGTGTTCCAAGATCGTTGACTGTTATTGTTTAATATTTTCTTAACTTACATCAATGTCAACATTTTACATCTACCGTAACTTTGTAATAAATTTTGAGAAGTTATGGAAAAAGAAGAAGTTAAAACAAAAGTGAAAAATATAGAACGAGTAATTGCACCACCAACTCCTCACATGGTTGGAGATGGTTTTAGGATGCATGGTTTTATTCCAAATGTACATGGTCTTTCTATGAAGAGAATGGATCCGTTTATTGTGTTAGATTATGGTTCAAAATTTTATTTTCCACCATCTGATAAATTAAGGGGTGTTGGTGTTCATCCTCACAAAGGATTTGAAACGGTAACAATTTCCTACAAAGGAAGTGTTGCACATAACGACAGTAGTGGCAGTGGTGGTGTTATACATGAAGGAGATGTTCAGTGGATGACCGCTGGGAATGGGGTTCTTCACAAAGAATTTCACGAAGAAAATTTTAGTAAACAGGGAGGTGATTTCCATGTGGTTCAATTGTGGGTTAATCTTCCTGCAAAATACAAACGTACAAAGCCAAAATATCAGGCAATTCCTTCAACAGAAATAAAAAATCATATTTTGCCAAACGAAGCGGGTCAAGTTGATATAATTGCTGGAGCGTACCAAAAAACAGAAGGTCCTGCCTCCACTTTTACGCCCATTCATTTGTTTAATGCAAAGATAAAAGCTGGAAAATCGGCTGACTTTAGTTTTCCAGATCATTATTCAACTTTTATGATTGTGATTGAGGGAAATATTAAAGTAAATGGAGTTGAAGTACCACTTAATCACTTTGTTTTAATGGAGAAGGAAGGCGAAAATTTTACGATTGAGGCAAAGGATGATGCCATCGTTTTAGTTGCCAGTGGCGAACCCATTGAAGAACCAATTGCAGCACATGGACCATTTGTCATGAATACAGAACAAGAGTTGATTGAAGCATTTAACGACTTTAATCTCGGTCGATTCGGATATTTGGAATAAAATTCGAAAAGATTGATACTTTTGCATTCGAAAATAAACTATGCGAAAGAGAATCATTTCGATATTGGACTTTTTTTATCCATTGGTAAAACCGATAGTTAAAAATAAGCAGACGTATTATTACGGTGTTACTGGTGGACTAAATATGGCTTTAGATTTATTTATTTACTTCTTATCGTATAATTTTATTTTCAAAAAGCAGGTCGTTCAAATTACAGATACGCTTGCTTTTGAACCGTACATTGCAGCATTTTTATTGGCTTTTATCATTACATTTCCAACAGGTTTTTTATTGTCGAAGTACATTGTTTGGTCAGAATCAAACTTAAAAGGAAAGGTGCAGTTGTTTAGATATTTTCTTCTTGTTGTAACAAATATCTTTTTGAACTATATCTTGCTTAAATTCTTTGTGGAGGTTTGCCATATTTATCCAACACCTTCAAAATTGTTGACAATTATTATTATTGTTACATTTAGTTATTTAACACAGAAACATTTTACTTTTCGTGTAAGGAAAACATAGGATTATTAATTTCTATGGCATCTACAATTCTGAATCCAGAGAACCAATTCCGCCCTAACGAAGGCCGATAGCTTTGTGAAATGGTTTTTGCTACAAACAAACATTTAAAATTGCGACCTTGTGAAGCACATTTTAAATGTATTGTTTCTCAAAAAGCAGGAACAAGACTAAAGGACGTAGATAGAAATGGCGACATGATAAAAAAGTTTGAAAAAAATCTTACTTTTGAATTTGTGGAGATTTTAAAAAAAATAATACGCTTCCCTTTTATTGTGCTGATTCGGCTTTATCAATTGGTCATCAGCCCATTAAAACCAGCAACTTGCCGTTATACGCCAACGTGTTCTCAATATTCGTTGGAAGCGATTCGAGAATGGGGAATTTTTAAAGGAGGTTGGTTAGCAATAAAACGCATTAGTTCATGTCATCCGTGGGGCGGTTCTGGTTATGACCCAGTTCCAACAAAAGACGAAGAAAAAAAGGCGTCCAAAAACAATTCTTGAACACCTTTTAAAAGTTTACTTAATCATCTGCTCCCATTCTGCTCCACTGATATCTGTCAATTTTATTTTTCCACCTTTTAGGTTATCCAAATCCAAAATTGAAAGTGATAAATCCGCTTTTGCTCCCAAAGGAATAATTAAACTGTGCTTTCCAGGTTTAACTTTTGCAATATAATGATTGTTGATGTCTTCCAAAGGAAAAGAAGCTAAATCATTTAAATCTAATGACTTTACAGTGTTTCCGTTTTTATCTTCAACATCAATTCCAATTAAGAAAGAACCGTAAACATCGGCGCCTTCAACACGGTAAACCTCAAAGTTAATTTTTCCATCATTTAAGTTTACATTTGAAATCTCTACAATCGGTCGCACAGATTTGTTATGCAAAGTTCCCCAAACACCACCGTGAAAGATTTGATTGGTTGCTAATGTTAATCCCAAAATGGCAAATGACCCCACCAATACAATTTGATTGAGTTTTTTTTAATTTTAATTCACCAGAGCCTAACAAGGTAAACCATTTTTTCTGAGTAAATCCAACATTTCTTTTCATTAACCAATTATCTACGGAGTATAAGCCACTTCCTGTCAAAAAGAGTGTAAATCCACCAGCAACACCCAAAACGCCAATTTGCCATTCGTCTAAGCATGTTGTGCCAATCCAGCCAGAACCAAGTAAAATTCCCATTGCCAAGAGAAACACGCCAATTCCCATCAATCGGGAGAACAAGCCAAGCATCAACAATAATCCTACGATTCCTTCAATAATTGTGAATGCAACCATATTGACGTGTAAGAAATCTGAATTTTCTACCATATATTGAATCAATGGTTTTATTCCTAAGGCATTGGGTAAAAAATGATTGAACTTTTCTCCAATATAGCCAGCCACATCTGGATCTAATTTATTGCTCAAAGCAACCCTTCTCCAAAAAGCTGAAAAATAGGTCCAACCAATAACTAGGCGTAACGCCAATGTATATAAACCTGCTCGATTAGCAGATAACTCTAATTCTGTTTTTTTCATGATTTTTATTTTGTATAGTTCAATGATTTAGGCAAATCTTGATTGATAATATCAAACTAACTATACAAGCGCGACTTTAAGTCGTTGAAAAAGAATGTATTTGGGCAGAACAACCCATGGCAGTTCAGTCGTACACTCCTTTTCTATTTGAGAAGGATTTTCAACAAAATAAGCATTAAGACCCTGAATCTTTAAAATCGGCACAAAGAAATCAAACGATGAGTTTGACTGAGAAGTCAGTGTTTCAACATGTTCAAAATCGATACAACTTTGTTGGGTAAAAGTAGATTTAGTAGGATGAACAGGTTTTTCATAAGTAACATCCACAAAATCCAATGTAAATCCTTTTACGGAACAAGGCAATAATGCCGTAAAAACAAATAAAATACTGAATACATTTTTTACTTTGTCGATATGTCGAAAAACAAATTTCATCATTACAAAGTTAAATAAATGAATAGGATGAAATAGATAAGAATTGTTAAAACACGAAGTTAGATTTATCAAGTAAAGAAAATGACTATAAATCTAAAAAGGAAAACAGCAATGATATGGACGTAATCCAAAATATAGTAAAAAAGAGGCAATTAAGTTTATAAAACACCAATTTTTTTGTAGGTATCAAATAAAGCTTCATCACTATCTGCAAGAATAAGTAATTTGTCTTGATTTTGTAGAACGGTATTTCCATTCGGTACAAAATAATTGTCTCCCCTTTTTACCATTACAACAAGCGTTTCTTCAGAGAAAGGAATATTAATCAGTTTATTCCCACGTTTTAAAATTTCTGGAGTAACTTCAATTTCAGAAGAAATAGATTTAATTTCGCTTGAAATATCAATGTCAAAATTTTTCACTTTTTTTAGCCGTTTTGTTTTATCAACAAGGTTGAGCCATTTTGCAACTGAAGGCAAAGAAGTTCCTTGAACAATAAGTGAGATTAAAGTGCAGAGGAATACAATGTTAAAAATCAGTCGTGCATGTGGCACATCAGCTACTAACGGAAATATCGCAAAAATAATCGGGACAGCTCCTCTCAAACCAACCCAAGATACAAAGATTTTATCTTTTCTATCCATTTTTCTAAAAGGGAGCAGACATAAAAACACGGTAAGCGGTCGAGAAACAAATATCATTAAAAAGCTAATGATAAGTCCTGGAATAAGAATATCGAGTAATTCAGAAGGATTTACGAGTAAACCTAATGTTAAGAACAAAATCAATTGTGACAACCATGCTAAACCATCAAAGAAATTTAGAGAAGAACGTTTTTGAACGAATCTTGAATTACCGATTACCAAACCACCGATATAAACTGCTAGGAAGCCATTTCCATTGATATAATAAGTAAATGAAAAGATAAAGATACAGATTGTCAGGGCTAAAATTGGATATAAAGAGTGGTTTTCAAGTTTAATTTTATTAATTATTCTAACTGCAAGTTTTCCTATAAAATAACCAGCCAAAGCACCAATAACAAGTTGCATTAATAAATTTCCAGCAGCCATCCAATAGTTGGGTTCGCCGTTTTGCATGATAATGCTAATCAAAGTAATTACAAGTACATAAGCCATGGGGTCGTTACTTCCACTTTCAAGCTCTAACATAGGCCGAAGATTATTCTTTAAGTTTAATCTTTTCGAGCGCAAGATAGAGAAGACAGAGGCGGAATCTGTAGAGGCCATCGTTGATGCTAGAAGTAATGAGGTTATTATGCTCACTCCTGCTGCTTTCATGGTCATGCCTAAAACCCACCAAATAAGAACACCTGTAATTAAAGCCGTTAAGAAAACACCAACAGTTGCAAGCACAACTCCTTGGGGGATTACGGGTCTTATTTCGGTGATGCTCGTATCTAGGCCACCAGAAAATAGAATCATACAAAGCGCAACGGTTCCTACCATTTGAGCTGTTTGAATATCCTGAAAATCAATTCCTACGCCATCACTTCCAAACAACATCCCTACACCTAAAAACAATAACAAAGCTGGTACTCCAAACCTAGAACTTGCCTTTCCTGCTAAAATACTGACAAAAAACAGTATAGAAAGCACTAGTAAAATCATTTCAATATCTAAATCCATTCTAATACTTTTAAATGTTTTACATTCAAATACAGCTACAGCTAAATAACTTCGTTCTAACCATATTCATTAAGTGATTTAGGCAAACCTTGAGAGGATCAATGGTTTTTATAATCAAAAAAACACCTTATCATTCGAACAAATGTAACTGTTTTTTTCTTACATATCTTATTTTTTTCAGTTAAATCGTGACACAAATACAATTATTTTGATTTATCCAAATCTGGTTAATAAAGCATAAAGATTGAAAGAAATAAGCAAGCAAATAAAGTAACACTTAACTAACCAAAGTAAAAAATAATGTATATTTGTAAATAAATATGTAGAATATGACAACAAATGATTCGTCTCTAAAAAAGATTACTACAAAAGGGTTTAACTTATTGTTGATTTCAGGCATTTTGTTTATTGCTTTGGGTGTTTTGATAATTTTCACACCAGAGTCTTCACTCATTGCGTTGGGTTTACTATTTGCCACCATATTCTTTGTAACTGGAGTTTTTGAAATTACTTACGCCATTTCTAACCGAAATTTATTAGATAATTGGGTATGGAATTTAACAATCGGTATTGTCGATTTGGTTGTCGGAATTTTATTGATTGTAAATCCTGAGTTATCGACAATTACTTTGTTGTTATTTATTGGACTTTCCTTGGTATTTAGGTCTATAATGACAATCGTCTGGGCAATTTTTCTTCGAGATATTCACTTTAAAAACTGGGGTTGGATTCTTGCTTTGGGAATTTTAATCTTTATTTTCTCGTCTGTCGTTCTTTTGAGTCCTGATTTCTTTGGTATAATTATTATACTTTATCTATCATTTACTCTTATTACTGTTGGATTTGCTCAAGTTCTTATGGCTATAACTCTTAAAAAATTAGCATCAAAATTTTTAGATTAAAGTTTAGATTTATTACCTTTCGTTTTAATTCTAAAACAAAACTAGATTTCGAGAATAGCACCAAACAACGCACTTTAAGATGAATTGGTTAATTTTATTAGAAGTCGTTTATATAATTATACTAATATTGGTGTGCTTGCGTATTATCTATGATACAAGGACCACAACCAAAACCTTAGCATATCTATTACTGGCTGTATTTGTTCCGATATTTGGTATAATTTTCTATTTTATTTTTGGCATAAATTATCGAAATCGAAAGATGTATTCCAAAAAGCTGTATTCAAATGAGGAAATGGCTAATGAAATGAGGATCCAAATCCATCAATATTCTAAGCGGTCATTTGCCGAGAGCAAGGCAATCGTAAGAAAGAATAAAGAACTTGCTTTTATGCTGGTAAACGACACAAATAGTCCGCTTACTTCCAACAACAATGTAGAATTACACATCAATGGTGAAGAGAAATTCCCTGACGTTATCAATGTTTTAAAGTCTGCCAAACATCACATTCATCTTGAATACTATATTTATGAAAATGATGAAATCGGGCGAGAAATCGAAGAAATACTGATTCAAAAAGCCAAAGAAGGAGTAAGCGTTCGATTTATTTATGACGATTTTGGTAGTCGTGCCATCGGTAAAAATTTAGTTAAAAGACTACGAAAAAATGGTGTACAAGCCTACCCTTTTCTAAAAATTCATTTTATCTTCTTTGCCAATCGTCTTAATTATCGAAATCATAGGAAAATAATCATTGTTGATGGGGAAACTGCTTTTGTCGGAGGGATAAATGTAGGTGACAGGTATATAAATCAGCCCAAAAACAAATTGTATTGGCGAGATACTCATTTAAAAATTGAAGGTCCAGGCGTATTTTATCTGCAATATATTTTTTTGTGTGATTGGAATTTTTGTGCCAATGAAAAACTAAAACCCAACGATTCCTTTTTTCCGCCTGAATTATTTACTTCGGAAAGAGGAAATAAAATTGTTCAAATTGCTGCGAGTGGTCCCGATTCTGACACGCCAACCATTTTGTTTTCAATTTTAAAAACCATCAACCTTGCAACAAAAGAAATTCTCATTACAAACCCATATTTTATACCTGGAGAGAGCCTTTCTGACGCACTCGTTATCGCTGCGTTAAGTGGAATAAAAGTAAAACTTTTGGTTCCTGGTATTTCTGACTCTAAAATTGTGAACACAGCCGCAAAATCTTATTATAGTGATTTATTAGAAGCTGGCGTTGAAGTTTATCTTTACAAAAGAGGTTTTGTTCATGCTAAGACAATGGTAGCGGACGAAAAAATTAGTATTGTTGGAACCTCGAATATGGATATTCGGAGTTTTGATTTGAATTTTGAAGTAAACGCTATTGTTTACGACAAAGAAATTTCCAGACAACTCCGTGATTCGTTTTATGAAGATTTGAAATATGCTGACCAAATTAATCTGAAAGAATGGAACAACCGCTCTACCTATCAAAAAATGTTAGAAAAGATAGCAAGATTGGTTTCGCCTATTTTGTAAATCCTACGATTCTTACTGTTTACGAAATGTAATTCTATTTGGCGAAGGATAAATACATTCAAGCACCAATTCGTCCTGATTTAACTCTTTAATTAAGAAAATATGTGTCCCTTTCTCCTGAATGAATTGAGGCTCATATTTATAATCAATAATTTCTAGCGTATCGCCATAAACTTTATAAATCTCAATATTATGTGCGGGAACAGTATGTCCTTGCGTATCTATATGAAAAACTTGATTGTCTTCTGAAAATTTTAACCCATTTCTTATGAATGGATATTTTTCGTCAATTGAAACCAGCATCCATTCTCCATCTAATAATTTATCTTTTTTCGTAATTGTTGAACCGTTTCTTTCTACACAACCTGATAGAAAGAAGAAAAATATAAAAATAATCAAAGCCCTCATTTATATTGTCTTCATTTTGGATTACAGGACAAAGATAAGAAAATTGAGATACTTTATTTGTTAATATTTTATGAGCGACTCAATTAATCATGGATAAAATTATCTTATTTTAGATGATAACCATTAACTTTGTAAAAAAGATAAAAAATAATGGAAAAATTTCCTGTTTCTATACATGCAGCTGTCACACCAAACCCAAATACCATCAAATTCGTAGCTGACAAGATGTTGATGGATCCGCCAGAGTCATCGGCAGACTTTAGAAGTCGAGAAGAAGCAGTTGGATATTCACCGCTTGCTGTAGCTATTTTTGATAAGTTCGATTTTGTACGAGGCGTTTATATCAGTCATAACTTTGTTTCGATTACCAAAGACAATGCAGAAATGGCATGGGATTACTTACAAGTTGAAGTGCGTAATTTCTTATGGGATTTTATTACAGATGGGAAGCCTTTAATTGTAAAACTTCCAGCAGAGAGGCCGTTTCCAACAGAAAGTGTTAGAATCCCTGAATATGCTCCATCTCCGTTTGACGATAAAATCAAGAAATTAATGAAGCAATTCGTCAACAATCCTGTCATGAGCGATGGAGGAGAAATTATTTTCAGAAACTTTAAAGACGGTATTGTTACCGTTCTTTTAAAAGGTGCTTGCGTAAATTGTCCTGCTCGTAATAAAACGTTAAAACAAGGTATTGAAGACATTCTGAACAAACACATTCCAGAAGTAAAAGAAGTGGTTTCTGAAAACGATTTGCTAGGAGATGAAAACCAAGAATTTGACGAATCTATGGCAAAAGGAAAATCGCGATTCTCTGATGGATTAGACTTTTCAGCGTTTGATAATTTACCGGGGATTTAAGTTATGCACTCATTGAGAAATCTATATCTTCAGTTTTCATAGTGAAATTGGATTTTTTTGCAATAAGTAACGCTATGTTTTTCTCCTTTGGATTATTATATACTCAACCAGATGTCCAGATAATTGCAATTTTCAGCACGTATAACCTCAAAAAATAATTCGTCTGAATAAAAAAGTTTTAAAGACGCTTTAGATTATTTCTAATTCCTTATTAAACTCATACACAATCGGTTGACCTGTTCCGATTTCTCTTTTAAGAATTTCTTCTGGGGACAAACCTTCAACGTGCATAACCAATGCGCGAAGGCTATTTCCGTGAGCAACAATCAAAACACTTTTTCCTGCCTTTAGCTTCGGAACGATTTCAGACTCGTAGTATGGAATAACTCTGTCGCAAGTATCTTTTAGGCTTTCACCACCTGGAGGTTGAACATCATAAGAACGTCTCCAAATATGTACTTGCTCAGCCCCTACTTTCTCTGTTAATTCTTTTTTATTTAATCCAGTCAAATCACCATAATCTCTTTCGTTTAAAGCTTGATTTCTGGTGATGACCACGTTTTGGATATCCATGGTATCCAAGATAATGTCTAAAGTATGTTGCGCTCTCTTCAAAGCTGAAGTGTAAAAAACATCAATTTTCTCATTCTTTAAAAGTTCTCCTGCATCCTTTGCCTCTTGGATTCCTTTTTCTGTAATATCAGGATTTTCCCAACCTGTAAATCGATTTTCTAAATTCCATTGGGATTGTCCGTGGCGTACTAAGATTAATTTCATATTGTTTTGTTTTTAATTCGATATTATTTTTCTTCTTTTGTCAATCTCTCTCCCCTATACTCTTCGTTTATTTTACCATTTTGGTACACCAAATTACCATTAACAAATGTATGGGTAACCTGTGTTGAAAACTCTGTTCCTTCCATTGGCGACCAACCACATTTATACAATGTATTGTCTGGTGTAACCTTCCATTTTTTATCTAAATCTACCAATGTTAAGTCGGCAGCATAACCTTCTCTGATAAAACCTCTGTTTTCGATATCATAGAGTACAGCAGGATTATGACACATTTTTTCAACGATTTTTTCTAAGCTAATTTTTCCTTGCTTATAAAATTCCAGCATCACATTTAATGAGTGTTGAATCATTGGAGCGCCAGATTTAGCATGAAAATAGTTCCCACTTTTTTCTTCCTTCGTGTGTGGTGCATGGTCTGTTGTTACCAAATCAATATGGTCATCTAACAAGGCTTGCAACAATCCATCTTGGTTTTCCTTAGATTTAATTGCTGGATTCCATTTAATTTTAGCACCCAAATGAGCATAATCGTCTGAATTAAACCAAAGATGTTGCACACAAACCTCAGTTGTAATTTTTTTCTCTTTTAAGGGAATATCGTTTCTGAAAAGTTCAGCTTCTTTGGCTGTTGTCAGATGCAAAATATGCAATCTGGTTCCATTTTTCTTCGCTAGCTCGACTAAATCTTTTGTTGCTTCAAAACACACATCTTCATCACGTATTTCAGGGTGCAAATGGAAAGGGATTTTTTCTCCATATTCCTCCTTGTATTTATCTTCGTTTGCAATTACTTTTTTCTCCTTTTCAGCATGTAATGCAATGATGCAATTGGCTTTTTCAAAGAGTTCATCTAAAAACTCAGTATGATCTGCCAATAAATTACCCCGTTTTGTAAAATACAAACCATCATCTGATAATGCAAAGAAACGGGAAGTATCCATTTGCATTACATCTGCTAAGTTATCCATGTTGATTCCCATAAAGAAGCCATAATTAGCCAATGATTTTTCTGCTGCAATTTTATATTTTTCTTCCAACAACTCTATCGTTAAAACATTGGGTTGGGTATTTGGCATATCCATAAAAGAAGTAACTCCACCAGCCACAGCTGCTCTTGTTTCAGAGTTTAAATCTGCTTTATGCGTTAAACCTGGATCCCTAAAGTGAACTTGAGCATCAATAATTCCAGGTAAAAGGAATTTTCCTTTACCGTCAATAATTAAATCTGCCGATAGCCCCTCAACATCTCCTATTTTGGTGATTTTTCCGTTTTTGATAAAGATGCTAGTAACAGAAATATTGTTTTCATTAACAACAGAAACGTTTTTTATAAGCGTATTTTTAGACATTCACAAAGAATTTTGGTTAAACACTTACAAAGATAATATAAAGTTTAAACCTTTCCTTTATGGTGTGGATTAATGGTTTAAAAATCCTTTTTACTCGATTTCCACTTTAAGAAAAGTATAGGGACCAATGTCCAAACGCACAACATTCCAAATGCAACAATGCTGCCCAAGTTACTTCCAAAGAATTGTCTAAATACAGCACCTGTATAACCTAACAATGCAGAAATATCGAGTTTTAAGAGCATCATTATCCTTGATAAATCAATTGGATTAAAAATACTTGCCACTAAGGAAAATGTATCCAAAGGATATTCTTCAAAAACGATGAGAGAAATTAAAAATAATCCATCGTAAATTACAGCAAAGAACAACCACATTAAAATAGCGTATCCAAATCCTTTGATTTTGTTTTCATTCATTAAAGCAATAATATAGGATATTCCCGAGAAGATAAAACTCAGAAAAGTTCCCAAAACAAGGAGTAGTCCAAAATCCCAAATTTCACTAGATTCAAACAAGCCATAGATTACAAACGGTATTCCGAGTCCTAGGATAAGGCTTAAAGACAATGAAATAGCCACGCCCAGGAATTGTCCTAAGAAAATTGAGCTTCTTTTAATAGGCAAAGCCAGCAACAACTCTGTAAATTCTTTTGAGCTATAATAATACATTACGCCAAAGATTGTCCCAATAAGTGGTACCAATAAAATAACGACGTTCATAAGGGTTAATATTGCTTTTGAAAGGCTGGCATTCAAGAACAACATTACGATACTAAGGATAAAATAAAAAGCCAAATAGACGTAGCTCCATCTACTTCTTATCAAATCATAAAAACTATATTTTAATATTTTAAGCATACTGAGAGATTAAAAGGTTAGCAATTGCTTTTTCGAAGTCATTTTCTTGGGTTTCCTCTTTCAATTCTAGAACCGTGCCTTTGAAATATACTTTTCCTTCCAATAGGAATACAATTTCGTCGGCAACTTCTTCAACAAAACTCAAGATATGAGAAGTAATTAGAATGATTTTTCCTTTTGCCTTCTCTTCCGCTATAAATTCTTTAAGGATAACCATAGCGACGGGGTCTAATCCTGTTGTTGGTTCATCTAAAAAGATAATCGGACTATCAAATAAAAATGTAAGGAGAATATTCACTTTTTGTTTCGTTCCACCTGAAAGGTTTCCTAGCTTTTTGTCCATATAAGGCTGAAGACCAAATCTTTTAATAAATTTGGATTCATCCAAATCAGGCTTTAAACGTAAGTCTTTAATCATTTTTATTAATTCACTTACGGTCAAATTACTTGGGAAATTAGCAATCTGGGGCAGATAATCGATTCCTTCTCGATATTTCCAATCCTTTAAGATTGATTTTCCATTTACTAAAATATCGCCTGAATTTGGTAAAACCATTCCAAGAATACTTTTAATCAACGTAGTTTTTCCAGAACCATTTGGTCCTAATACTGCGAAGATTCCAGGTTTATCTATTGTAAGATTAATCCCTTTTAACACTTCATTTTTACCGAATTTTTTATATAACTCTTTAATTTCTATCATGTTTAATCATTTTCATAACTGGTTTTTCATCCACCAAGTTATCAGGTACAAAAACTGGAGATACTTTTTCAGAAAAATCTATAATATCAATAAATAAACTTCTCAATAAAATAATTGCTTGTGGAGCTTTATTAACTAAGTAAGAAAATAGCTTTATTGGTCGATATGGTATATCACCTATACCATCTCTGTCTAAATCATATCCACTATAATCACTCCAATAGTTTCCATCAAAAGAATTTCTATTTATTTGTCCATAATAAGAAAGGTCAAATGAATTGTCGAGAAAGTTATTCTTCTCAAAAATATTCTCATAATTAGCACCTCTCGAACGAATTGCCCATCCATTACTTTGGAAGTCATTGTTATAATATTTCATTCTTGATGAGCCTTCAATATTTATTCCTACTGTATTTCTTTTAAACAAATTATGTGAAAATTCGGAGTCGTAACATTCTTTTAATAGAATTCCATAAGAGGAACCGCCCCAATTGTCAGCAAATGTATTATTGTGTGCGTTTGTTCTTTTAGAAAACATGATGGCGATACCAGCTCCGTTGCTTTTATAAGTACTATTTAAAACTGCATTGTCGTGGCAAAACATGAAGTGAAGACCATAACGGGCATTCTTCTCAACGAAGTTATTTTTAAAGATATTTCGATCTGAAAACTCACAATAAATACCATCTCTCATTTGGTGAACTTCGTTTCCTTCAATTAGGTTTTCGTGACTGTACCACAGTTGTATTCCGTTAGCAAAACCAAATTCACCAACTGCCTCTCCGTAAATCTTATTATTTCTTACAACCCCATTATTAGATTTTTCGAGGTAGATAGCAAAGAAAGGTTTATGAATTGTGAGATTTTGAACTAAGAAGTTGGTCTGCTCTTTAATTCTTACGGCAGAAAAATCTCTAAGGTTGCTCGTTCCAACGTTTCTAATTTCAAATCCATCGATTGTAACACCCGGTGATTCGACAATAATGATTTCACCTTGGTTGTCTCCATCAATTACCGCTCCTTGTTCTCCTTTCAGCGTTAAAGGTTTGTCGATAATTATTTCAAATTCTTTATAAACACCTTTTTTTACAAGAACAACATCATTTTTGTCTGCCGATATGATTGCAGAATTTATACTTTTATGTGGACATGTAGGACAAACTTCGATTGTTTTTGCTATGACACCTCCATAGAAGCATATAAATAATAAAAAGAATAAAATTCTCATAATTTTTTAATTAATGAATTAGTGATAGATTGTTGTATTTCTGATTCTATTTTTCACCCCATCCCAATTCAACAAATCACCACTATCTATTTGGTCTAAAATTTCATTTGCCTCTTCATCATTTTTAAAAACACTAAGATTTGCCCCCATGGGACTAGGAATTGATTCACTAATAAGGAAAGTTGATTCTTTGGAGTTAATCATTTCACTAGGATTCAAATAGTTAGCAGAAAGGATGTGACGCATATTACTTTCGTTATCATTTTCAGCTAAATAATTAATCATGCACTCTGTAGCATCAAATTTATAATTTTTTCCTTTTTCAGTAACCACTTGTGCCGCATGTGCAGGAGTAACAATTGTCATACTACAATAATGGCACGCATCGTTTCCATAACTAATGTCGTCAATCTTTATTGAACATGAAACCAGTAACATACATAATAGCGCAATTAAAAATAAATTTTTCATAATTTATAAACTTTTATACTCTTTTCTTCCTACAAAGTAAGAAACAAAAACCAAAAATAAACCAACAAACATAAAATATCCACCTGTTTGTGGCCAAGAATTCACATCAAAATTGAGCAGTTTTTTATATCCAATAAGTGGTGGATTGTATTGCATAGGGTTTCCATCTGGGTCAAGCAGTTTGATTGCTGCATTTGGGTCCAAATTTGTTCCATATTCTACCATCCAAGCATTAAAATCCCACATTCCTGCAATACCTAGAATAATCATTAAAACAAACCACCCCATAAACCACGCGGGATTTATTTTTTTCACAAACCCAATAACACCAAGTATAACACCAGAAGCTACCATAATTATGATGACAATAGGGAATAAAGTAAACTCTATCATTTCATCTGGTTTTGGAATTGGCTCCATACCTATATAATGATTTAACATATCAATTTTTGCTATATCAAACTCTTCGACACCTCTAATGTCATTTATATAGATATCCATAGCGATTCCTTCAGGATATTGCGGTGCAATTAAATGAATATTCCATAAAGGATAGTAGAAAAGGCCAAGTAATAGACTTACACCAACAATCATTAAAATGCTCGATTTTTTCATTTTCTTCTGTATTAAATTAAAAAGAGTGGTGGTGTTTATCCACCACTCCTTTTTAATTGCATGGGATTAACCCTTGTTAACTAAAAATCACTCCAAATTTTTATCGTCTAGCGACCATGATAACTCAATATCTGAGTCAGCTGGAGATACCCTAACGTATCCAGACATTTCTTGGTGAAGTGCCGAACAAAAGTCAGAACAGTAGAATGGATAAATACCCTCAGCTTTTGGTTCCCAAAGAGTTGTTGTTGTTCTTCCAGGAACGATTAAGAGCTCTGAGTTATTTGCACCTAGGATAGCAAATCCATGTGGAAGGTCATAATCTTGCTCCATGTTTGTAATATGGAAATAGACTTTATCTCCTACTTTCACACCTTCAATGTTATCAGGTGTAAAGTGACTTCTAATCATTGTCATATATACATGAACGTCTTTTCCTTCTCTTACAACTTTTACATCATTATTATTCTTAACTACGTATTCGTGTTCGTTTTCATCAAGACGATAAATCTCACGTACTTTATCTTGAATAATGTCTGCCCTTAACATTGCAGCATAATGTGGTTCTCCAATTGTTGGAAAATCTAAGAGTAATTCCATTTTATCTCCAGATATATCATATAACTGAGCAGTTTGGAAAAGTTCTGGTCCTACGGGTAAGTATCTATCTTTTGTAATTTTATTCATTGCGATTAGATATTTTCCTTCAGGTTTTCTTGAATTTCCACCAGGAATTACAAGGTGTCCAGGAGAATAATATGTAGGAGTTCTATCCAATACTTCCCAAGTACCTAATTGCCATTTCACAACTTCAGAAGAGATAAAGAATGTTGTGTAAGCGTTTCCTCTTTCATCAAATTCTGTGTGCAAAGGTCCAATCCCTGGTTGATTTACGACTCCTGCAACTGTTGACTCGTGCTTAATAATTGGAATACCATAAGCATCACCGTCGAAATCTTTATTTGCAATTGCTTCTTGAATCATAGAGAAAGAGTGAACAACTAAGTTTGCAGATAACTTACCATTTGAAACGATATACTCTCCAGTTGGGTCAACGTCAACACCGTGTGGTGATTTTGCTGATGGAATAAAGTAAACGATTCCTGGTAATTCAACTGGATCAAGTACCAAAACTTTATCTTTCCAAGTTGTAGTTGCAGTATGGGTACGCTCGTCAAACTTGTTGTGTGCGTATCTTGTTTTTTCCCATACACCTTTACCTTCTTTAACGTATTCTTCAGCTTTTTTCCAGTTAATCGCCGCAACAAAATCTTTATCATTCTTAGAAGCGTTTACTTCTTGTAAAGTGTGCGATTCTTCAGTATTATACGTAGTATAGAACATCCAACCGTGAGATTTATCTCTTCCCGGGTGCGCCAAGTCGTAGTTGAATCCTGGTAAACGAATTTGGAAAGCCAAATCCATTCCTCCTGTTTCTTGGTCTATACTAATAAAAGACATTGCCCCTTTAAAGTTTCCTTTATAATCATTAATAGGCATATCTCTATTTGGTACAGGTATAGAGAAACGTGTTCCCGCAACGATATATTCAGTGTTCTCTGTTACAAATGAAGAAGAGTGATTTCCTGCACTATTAGGAATTTCAATAATTTCTTCTGTTTCAAAGTTCTCTAAACTGATTCGTGCAATACGAGGTGTGTTGTTACCATTGATAAAAACCCATCTACCATCAATTTCCCCATTTGTCTGAGAAAGGTCTGGATGGTGTGAGTCATCCCAAGGAACAAATCCATACGAAGTATTAAACATTGGTTTTGTCTCTTCACTATAACCCCAACCCGTTTGAGGGTCTTGAGAGAAGACAGGAATAACTTTTAAAAGTCTTCCTGAGGGTGCACCGTAAACAGCTATCTGTCCACTAAATCCTCCTGACATAAATGTATAATACTCGTCTAATTCACCAGGCGCTACATAAACTCTTTCAGCCGCACTCTTTGCCGCTGTCCCTTTAAAGCCATTTCCATTTGCTCCGCCTGGAGAACAAGATGCAAATGCGACTAACATTGCGCCAAGGCCTAAAATTTTAACTGTTTTTTTCATAATTAACCAATTTACATTATTATTTCAGAAACAAAAATATACACAAGAAGCCCTAATTTACATGATATATGTCATGGATTAATGTGATGTGCTTCAAAATGATAAAGTTCATATTTTTGAGTGGATAAATACTGACTTTCATTAGTTTAGATACTGAGATTTAATAATTATAAAAACAACTCTATATTCAGTACTATTTTTTATATCTTAGTTTTATTTAAATTAATTAAAAATGAATCAAACATTCTTTTTGTTCAAATCATAATAATAATTATCATTGTACTAAAATAATAACAAAAAAGATGAGCTTAAGCACTTCAAACTTTTATAAATTTACATTATTTGAATCCCTTTCACCTGATGTCATTGAAAAAATTGAGCAAAATCATAAGTTACAAACATTCAAAAATAATCAACCTTTATTTTTAGAAGGAGTTTATCCAACTGGTGTTTTTTGTATCCATAGCGGTAAAGTCAAAGTTTTTTCTTTGGGAGAAACTGGAAAAGAACAAATCATTAGAATAGCAAGCGAAGGAGATGTTGTAGGATTTAGAGCCATCTTTAGCGAAGAACCTTTTAAATTATCTGCTACAGCAATAGAAAAATGTGAAATAAGTTTTTTAAAGTTAGACTTTTTTAATGAATTAGTCCATTCTAATCCCCTTCTAATGCAATCCATACTAAAAGAGATTTCAAAGGAAGTTGGAGAGAGGGCTGTTGCAATTAAAACGATGGCTCAAAAATCAGTTAAAGAACGACTTGCAGTCATTTTGTTGGTACTTGAAGACATATATAAAGAAGATATGATAAATCTTACCCGTGAAGATCTCGCCAACTTTGTTGGAACTGCTACGGAGACTACTATTCGACTTTTAAAAGATTTTAAAGATAAAGGCTATATTGAAATTCATGGTCGAAAAATAAAAATTATCGATTCCAATGGGATTTATCGTGAAACAGGATATTAATCTAAAAGAGGGTTAATCATTCAATTTTGGTTTTATTTGTATCTTCGCAGAATAGTTTAAGTAAAACGTATCCACACACTTAGTTGTTATTATGAATGTCTTTATTACTTTCGATTATGAAATATTTTTTGGAGCTGAACATGGCAGTACAGAGAAGACAATTCTTTATCCAACAAATCGCCTTATTGAAATTGGTAGAAAAGAAAATATTCAATTTACATTTTTTATTGATTGTGGATTTCTACTTAAATTAAAAGAATACGGTCCCAATTTTCCACATTTACAAGAAGAATATCACGAAATAACCCAACAAATTAAATGTTTGGCTGATGAAGGGCACGATTGCGAGCTACACATTCACCCACATTGGGAGAAGACAATCTTTAATGGTAAAAGTTGGAAGTTTGATTATAACTATTATAAACTCATTGACTTTAAAGATGAAGAAATTCAAGATATTTTTAAAAGGTATGCAGCAGAATTGCGAAGCATTACTAATAAAGAAATTATTTCTTATCGTGCTGGAGGTTGGTGTTTACAGCCATTTGGAAAAATCAAACCCGCATTTAAACAAGAGAACATAAAAATAGACTCTTCTGTTTTTGTTGGAGGAAAAAACATGATAGAGCCGTATCATTATGACTTTACAGATGCTCCTAAAAAAGACATGTATCGGTTTTCTGAAGATATAGTAAAGGAAGAGGAAACTGGAACTTTTATCGAACTGCCAATTACTTCATATACATATTCTCCTTTTTTCTTTTGGCGATTATTTATTCTGGGAAATCTTTTTCCAAAAAGACATAAACCAATCGGAAATGGAAAACCTATGCCTTCTTCTGGATCATCAAAATTTCATTATTTGACAAAGAAACATAAATTATACGCAGGTGTTGAAGGATATTTTGTTACAAAAATGAAAAAAATAGTTGAAAGAAACAAAGAAAATGGCTTTAAGAACGTCGTATTTCTTGGACACCCAAAAGCCTTAACTCATTTTTCATTAGAAGAGTTAGAAAAGTTCATTCATAAGAATAAAAACAAATATTCATTCCAAACGTTCTCAAAATTTTATAATGAAATTCGTTGATAGCTCACAAATAAATAAAAATCTTTGGGATGAAATCGTTGCTTTTTCTGAGAAGAACAATGTGACTTCCTACAGTTGGTATTTGGATGCTACAACAAAAAAATGGGGAGCAATTTTAACAGAAGATTATTCATTTATTTTACCACTTCCGTATAAGAATAGATTTCTTTATAAAAGAATATTTCAACACCCATTTTCACGAAACTTGGAGTTTTTCGGCGATACCAGTATGTTAGATGAAGCAATCGAACTTTTAAAATCGAAAAGTAAATTTAGTTTTCACTTTAATCATAAAGTAGCTTTATTAGGAAAGAAAAAAATTTATCAGAAACTTGATTTAAACAAAAAGATTGAATATAAGACAAATACACAACGTATTCTTAGAAAATACAAAGCTGATTTCTCACTACAAATATCTAACAATTATCAATCTGTTCTTTCTTTTTATTTTAACAATTCCTTTAATAAAATAAAACAACAAAAGAAAAACAAAATACTCATCAAGCAAGCGATGGAAGCTGCCTTGAATCATGATAAAGGTCAGGTGATAGAAGTTTTTGATAAAAATAAAAAACTTGTTGCTGCTGGATTTTTTCTATTTGATAAGAAGACTGTTTATTATTTAATCGGAGATGCACCTTTAAAGGAGAAAAAGAGAGGCGTAATGTTTGTCTTGATGGATTTTGCTATTCAAACTTTTAAAAATGACTATGATTATTTCGATTTTGGAGGCTCCAATGTAGAAAGTGTAGCAACTTTTTATCGTAAGTTGGGGGGAAAAGATGTTGAGTATTTTGAATACAGCAATTTATGATAAAGATTAATTCTAACATACCCTTTGAAGAGTTAGCGTTTCATCTTGACTTGCAACAAGATGATATGGTTTTTATTTCTTCAGACCTTAAACAGTTAGCGGTTCGAGAGAAGAAAATTGGAAAAAGTTTAGATATAAACAAATTTATTGATAATTTTCAACAAGTATTAAAAGAAGGCACAATTGTAATACCTGCCTATACAGACGGATTAACCAAAAACGATATTTTTGATTACAACAAATCTCGTCCTGTTGTTGGCGCATTACCGAATCGTGTTTTTAAGCGAAAAGATTTTGTTCGTTCTTTCGACCCACTTCATTCTGTTTTTGTTTGGGGAAAGGAAAAAGAAGAGTTACTCAAATATGATGATACCAGCACATTTGGAGAGAAGTCTGTCTTTCATTTTTTACATAAGAAAAATGCAACTTTTATTTTCATTGATATCCACCCCCAGGAAACCTTTACATATGTGCATTTTATTGAGGAACAAGAAAAAGTTCCATATCGGGCATATAAAAATTTCACCATTCAATATAATAAAGGAGATGAAAAGTCAAGCCGAGACGTTCATTTCTACACTAAGAAGAAAGGCGTATTGAGTAATATTTACAATCTTGTTAACGATTTTTTTAAACAAGGCGCAATGAAAAGATTTGAGTACGACAATATTTACATTGACAAAATAAAAGCACATTCAGCTACTGAAATTATGAAGCAGCATCTTTCTAAAAAACAATATTTTTATACTTTTAGTTGGAATCGGTATTTCCGAGACCTTATCAAAAGTTTTTTAGGTAGAGATTAAGCGTAAAGTTCTTCTACTTGTTCACCAATTTTTTCGTCTGCCAAAAACTCATCGTAAGACATCAATTTATCAATCATTCCGTTTGGACCGATTTCGATAATTCTATTTGCCACGGTTCTCACCAATTCATGGTCATGCGAAGTAAACAAAATTATACCCGAAAAGTCTTTCATTCCATTGTTTAAAGCAGTAATCGACTCTAAGTCTAGATGATTAGTTGGTTCATCCATAATTAACAGATTTGCACGTGCCAACATCATTTTAGACATCATACATCTAACTTTTTCTCCTCCAGAGAGGACTTTTGCAGATTTTAGCGCTTCTTCACCTGAGAACAGCATTCTTCCCAAAAACCCCCTTAAATTCACCTCTTCTCTTTCCTCGTCTGTTTTGGCGTATTCTCTTAGCCAATCAACAAGACTTTCATCAGTTTCGAAATATTCACTATTATCATTTGGAAGATAAGCTGTTGTGATGGTTGTTCCATAAATAAACTCCCCTGTTTTTGGTTCTCTTTTTCCATTTAGAATGTCAAATAAAGCTGTAATTGCGTGAGAGTTTTTGGAAACAAAAGCAATTTTATCATTCTTTCCAACATTGATATTCACATCTTTAAAAAGTACTTTCCCATCTTGTTCGTAGGAAAGGTTATTGATGTGTAAGACTTGGTCACCCGCAGGACGATCTATTTCAAAAATAATTCCAGGGTATCTTCTAGAAGAAGGTTGAATTTCATCCAAGTCTAATTTTTCTAACAACTTCCTTCTACTTGTCGCTTGTTTCGATTTTGCAGCATTTGCGGAGAAACGAGAGATGAATTCTTGTAACTCTTTCTTTTTATCTTCAGCTTTCTTCTTTTTATCTGCATGTTGTTTTGCAGCCAATTGAGAAGATTGATACCAAAATGTATAATTTCCTGTAAACAGTTTTATTTTACCAAAATCAATGTCGCAAATATGTGTACAAACAGTATCCAAAAAGTGACGATCGTGAGAAACAACAATTACCGTATTTTTAAAATCCAAAAGAAAATCTTCCAGCCAATTAATTGTTTTGATATCCAAGTCGTTTGTAGGCTCGTCCAGAATCAACAAGTCAGGATTTCCAAACAACGCTTGTGCTAGCAAAACACGTACTTTTAGTTGGTTTGGCATATCCTTCATTAAGGTATAATGCATTGATTCGTCGATGCCTAAACTAGAAAGCATTTGTGCTGCATCAGTTTCAGCGTTCCAACCATCCATATCTGCAAATTCAGCTTCTAATTCTGATGCTTTGATTCCGTCTTCATCAGAGAAGTCAGGCTTTGCATAGATAGCATCTTTTTCTTCCATGATTTGGTAAAGACGCTCATATCCCATGATAACGGTTTTTAAAACCTCAAATTCGTCATACGCGAAGTGGTCTTGTTTTAGAACGGTCATTCTTTTTCCTGGTTCTAAGGCAACTCCTCCTTTTGTTGGGTCTTGATCTCCTGACAATATTTTAAGGAAAGTTGATTTCCCAGCTCCGTTAGCTCCAATAACGCCATAGCAGTTGCCATGTACAAATTTCAGGTTAACGTCGTCAAATAAAACGCGTTTTCCGAATTGGAGAGATAAATTATTTACTGTTAACATGCTACTTTTTCTTTAATTATTTTGTTTAATTCTATTCGTCATCAAGATTGGCTCTCAATTTTTGTCTTAATTGACGATTATAAGTATCCATCAAATATTTAAAATAATTGTTGGTACTTTTAGCGATACACTTTGTGTATTGCTTTAAACGGTGTTCAATATGTTCTTGTAGGGCTTCTTGTGCTTCAAGACCATCATAAAAATCGGCTGCTTTAGTCACAATTGCTTCAAAATGATTTTCCAAAGAATCATCAACCGCTTGTTTCCCTTTTTGTCCTTTGTCAATATATGCTTCATAGATATTTCTCATGTTAAAACTTTCTAACACTTCCATATTTACACGTTCTTGAACATGTTTTGGCAAGATATAGTCAGCTTCAAACATGATATCTTCCTGTTCTGACAGTCTTGATTCTAGGAATCGATTAGGAAATTTGAATGCATCTTGCCAATTGATATAATCTTGCCAGAAACCAAATCTTCGAACGTTATTTCCAAGGTCGATTAATTGGAAAGAATCTTTGTCGGGCAGTCTTCTTGAACCTCTACCAATCATTTGGTGGTACAAAGTAAGTGAACGTGTTGCACGATTGAGAATAATCGTTCTAACTGTTGGTTCGTCAAATCCAGTCGTAAGAATTCCTACTGAAGTCAATATTGCATCTGGTGTTTCTCTAAACCATTTAAGTATCTCTTTTCTTTCCTTATCTGAGAAAGTACTGTCTAAGTGTCGAATTTTAAATCCTCTTTTTTGGAAAGTTTCTTGAACGCGTATACTTGTTTCGATACCAGAGTTAAAAATCAATGTTTTTGTTCCTATGGCTACTTCTTCATAAGCGAACAGCAACTTTTCTTGCATAAAATAGTTTCCATATACATGTTCAGAACTGCTGACAGTAAAATCGCCATTAGAACCAATTTTCAATCCGTGAAGATTAACGTCATACGTGAATGTTTCTGCATTTGCCAAGTATCCTTTTTCAATTAGAGATGAGATGCTCTCTCCCACCATCAATTCGTTATAATGGTCATTCAGTGGCAATGCTTTATTAGAACTTAATGGAGTTGCAGTAACACCCAATATATTTGCTTGTTCGTAGTACTTAAAAATTTTTCTAAAACTGTTATAGTGAGCTTCATCGACGATAACCAAGCCAATTTGTCTGATAAAATCTTCATCATCTTGTAGTCGATTGTTCAGTGTTTCGACCATGGCGATAAAGCAATTATACTCGCCTTGGTCTTCCAACGATTTAACTTCGCTATTAATAACTTTGTTAGTTACTCCGATAGCGGATAATTGTTTTGAAGTTTGAATAGACAATTCTATTCGATGCGTTAAGATAAGAACTTTTTTCTTCCAGTCTTTTATGTACTCTTTTGTTATCTCCGAAAAAATAACGGTCTTACCACCTCCAGTTGGAAGTTGGTACAATAAATTAAAATCATTTCCTTTATCTTTTAAAGCATAAGTAATTTGTTTTACTGTTTCTTTCTGAAAAGGATACAGTGTTTTCGCCTTAAAAAGTGTTTTATCTATCATAATTCGATTTCTCAATTTTGGGGTACAAAAATACGCCCTTTTTCGTGAACAAAAAAATTTAACCCTTAAAAAACCCTTTTTTTGCTGTTTTGTATAATAAATTATAATCTATTTAGAGTCAAATAGGTGATATATATTTATAAAATGATACTTCCGATTTTATGAAATTGAGTCAATTTTCAACTATGTTTGGAGAAAGGGTTAGAATATAAATCCTAACCCTTTAAAAAATAATTCACATACTTTAAGGGATGGTGTTTAATTCATTTTCAGACCATCCTCTTTTCAAATTATTTAGTTTCGAATTATGCTTCTGCTAATTCTTTTGCCAATACTTCTTCTTGTGCAGAGATATATCTTTCTGCTTCTAAAGCTGCCATACACCCTGTTCCTGCAGCAGTAATTGCTTGACGGTAAACTTGGTCAGCTGCATCTCCTGCTACAAATACTCCTGGAACGTTTGTTTTTGTTGTTCCTGGTTCAGCATAATTGATATATCCTTTTTCATCTAAATTGATAAAATCTTTAAAAATTTCTGTATTTGGTTTGTGTCCAATTGCAACAAAAAATCCTGCTGCCGGAATATCTTTTTCCTCTTTTGTTACGTTGTTAACAACTCGAACACCCGTTACCCCCATATCATCGCCCAAAACTTCAACTGTCTCTGTATTAAATAAAATTTCAATATTTGGGGTGTTTCTTACTCTTTCCTCCATGATTTTTGAAGCTCTAAACACGTCACGGCGAACAAGCATGGTAACTTTAGAACACAGTCTTGATAAATAATGTGCTTCCTCACATGCTGTATCACCTCCACCAACAATTACTACTTCTTTATTTTTATAGAAAAATCCATCACAAGTTGCACAAGCAGAAACTCCGCCTCCCATTTTTAAATATTTTTGTTCAGATTCTAAACCTAAATACAACGCTGATGCACCTGTAGAAATGATAATGGTTTTTGCATGAATCTCGTTTTCTCTATCATCCCAAACTTTATGGATTGGTCCTGAAAAATCAACTTTTTCAATAAATCCTGGACGTACATCCGTTCCAAAACGCTCTGCTTGTTTTTGCAGTTGCATCATCATTTCTGGTCCCATCACACCATCAGGATAACCTGGGAAGTTTTCTACATCGTTTGTTGTGGTCAATTGTCCGCCTGGCTGCATCCCTTGATACAAAACTGGATTCAATTCAGCTCTTGCTGCATATATTGCCGCTGTATATCCTGCTGGTCCTGAACCAATAATTAAGGTGTCTAATTTTTCTATATTACTCATTTTAATTGCTTTATAATTAATTATCAAATTACTTTATTTTTATGCAAAAATATAAAATTAATCTTTCTATCATAGTAACATTTGTTGCCTTGAAAGGTTCATTCATAGATAATGATAGAAAACAATAGTTATTATACATAGTTTGCAGCTGAAAATCTTATTTATAAATTTATTTCTTATTAATTTTTTCGAGTTTTTAAGTTTTGACTATACATTAAAAATTTCTCCATCGTTTGGTGCAAAAACAAGGTCAAAAATCTCTTTTGCTTCTGTCAAATGCTGATTTGTATCTTTATATCTTGAAGAAAAATGTCCTAAAACCAATCGCTTCGCATTCGCTTTCAGAGCAATTGTCGCTGCTTGCTTTGCTGTTGAATGATAGGTTTGCGTAGATCTTTCGCTTTCTTTATCTATAAAAGTAGCTTCATGGTATAATAAATCTACATTTTTAATATGTTCTACAACAGGTAAATGGAATGCCGTATCTGAACAAAACGCATAAGATTTTGTAGGATTTGGTGGAGTGGTAACATCTAAGTATTTAACTTCGACGCCATTGTTATCTACAATATCTTCACCTGAGATTAATTTGTGAATATAAGCAACGCTTACACCTGTTTTATCAAATGCATGCTTATCAAGATGACGTTTCCCTGGTTTTTCATCAATTCGATAACCTTGTGTTGATATTCTATGTTTTAACGGAAAGGTTTTAATAGAAATACACTTATCTTCATATACAATTCCTATTGTATCCTGTTCTAACTCTTGAAAATTGATTGAAAAAATATCTTTTAATTCAGTAAATGCGAAAAGTGACATGACAAATGCCTTAATTCCTTTTGGACCAACAATAATGATAGGTTTTGTTCTGCCTAACAACTGCATCGTACTGATGAGTCCTGGAAGTCCCAAAATATGGTCTCCATGCAAATGAGAGATTAAAATAATATCAATGTTTTGGAATTTAATTTTGTATTTACGTAGTTTCAACTGTGTTCCTTCTCCACAATCTATCAAAATATGCCGTTGCTGACATTGGATATATTGAGATGTTGTTCCTCTTTGTAACGTAGGGACAGCTGCGCCTGAGCCTAAAATTCTGACAGAAAAACTCATTTTATTGCATTTCTTTTTCTGCTTCTAAGAGTGTATCTTTAATATTGAAAACACGGTGAAGTTGAGCAATCTCTATCATTTTTTGGACATTAGGTTGTAGTCCACACAGAACAAATTTACCATTGGTATCTTTACACAAACGGTTTGCTGAAAGAATGGCACTTAAACCAGATGAATTACAATAAGAGGTATTTGAGAGGTCAATAAGAATATTGTTCTTACCTTCATTTCCTAGTTCAGAAACTATTTCCTTTAACTCTGGAGCTACCAATGTATTTAGCTTCTCAACTTTTGAGGTTATAATTGTATAGTTATTTTTATTTTCTACTTTAAAACTCATTCTCATGGTTATTGTTATGCAAATCTAACAATTTTTATCTATTAATCTTTGCTGCTAACAAGTAAATGACAGCCATTCTTATAGCCACACCATTTTCTACTTGATGTAAAATTAAGGATTGCTTGCTATCAGCCACATCGCTTGTTATTTCAACACCTCGATTAATTGGACCGGGATGCATGATTACAATTTCTTTACTTAGGTTATCTAACATTTTTTTATCAAGTCCAAACAACATTGAATATTCTCTTAGTGATGGAAAGTATTGAATATCTTGTCTTTCCAATTGAATTCTCAACATATTTGCCACGTCGCACCATTCTAATGCTCTTTTAAGATTATGTTCGACCTTTATACCAAGATCTGACATATATTTAGGGATCAAGGTTGTGGGACCGCAAACCATTACTTCTGCTCCTTGTGTTTTCAGGAGGTGAATATTAGACAAAGCCACTCTCGAATGGAGGATATCACCCACAATCACAACTTTTTTTCCTTTGACAGTTCCAAATCTTTCCCTTATCGAATAACTATCAAGCAAAGCTTGAGTTGGATGTTGATGTGTACCATCTCCTGCATTAACCACCCTTGCGTTAACTCTTTCAGACAAATATTTTGCAGCACCAGGGTTGGGGTGTCGCATCACAACCATGTCCACTTTCATCGACAAGATGTTGTTTACTGTATCGACCAATGTTTCTCCTTTTTTAACGGAGCTACTGGACGCACTAAAATTCACAACATCAGCACTCAATCTTTTTTCAGCCAATTCGAATGAAAGTTTGGTTCGCGTAGAGTTTTCAAAGAAAATATTAGCAATCGTAATATCTCGGAGAGAGGGAACTTTCTTAATTGGCCGATTAATAACTTCTTTAAAGCTGTCAGCTGTTTCAAAAATAATATCAATATCTTTTTGAGAAAGATTTTCTGTTCCGATTAAATGTTCTATACTAAGATTATTCATTGCTTTCCGGGGTATATAATATTACTTTATCTTCTCCTTCAATCTCTTTCCATCTAACAGAAACGCGTTCGGACGCCAATGTATCAACCGATTTTCCAATATAATCAGCTTGAATTGGCAAATGACGTCTAAATCTTCTGTCAATAAAAGTAAGCAGTTCTACTTTATTTGGGCGACCGTAAGCCAACATTGCATCGAGTCCTGCACGAATGGTTCTTCCAGTATAGAGTACATCGTCAATTAAAACAATATCTTTATTCTCAAGGGAGAAATCAATATTTGTAACACTTGGAATGAGTGAATGCTCGTGTCTTCTGAAATCATCTCTATGAAATGTAATGTCGAGCGTACCACATTGGATTTCTTTTTGTAAAATTTCTTCGATTAATTCTTTGATTCGATAGAGAACATGAATCCCTCGGGGTTGTAGTCCAATTAAAACGGTGTTTGAAAAACCATTATGGTTTTCAATGAGTTGCCGACAGAGTCTCTGTAAAGTTAACTCGAATTGTTTTTCGTTTAGAATGACTTGAGTTTCCATCGAGCTCAAAGATAAAATAAAATTATCATTCACCGATTGAATAATAGAAAATTCTTCAACAAATATCTAAAAGTTATCTAATCTATCCGATACCAGCAAGACTTTCCTTTATATTATTCCGATACAAATTTTCGGAAAGCAAATAATAAGCGAATACCATCTCCTAATTTTAAACTTATAAAATAAAATAAACTTCAAAAACGCACTCACTTCACTTTCATATTTTTATATTTGAGCATAGAAAGACTAAACCAATGATATTGAAAAGAACTGCTCTTACGCTTTTATTCTTTATTTCTTTTCTCCATTCTTCAATGGGACAAGAAATTTTGTTCCCTCAGGTAATACTTAAAAATATACCTACAGAAGTGATTATTCAATCGGATGAAAACATTGAATTTATCACGGTTAACGGAGAAAGGTTACCTGTAAATAAGTTGGGCAAGAATTATGCGACTACGATTACGCTTTCTGACCAAGAAATTCACATCTCAGAGAAGTATTTTGAATACGAAACGCCCATTGTAATTCCTGGTTGGCTGTCATTGCTCCCACCACTTATAGCGATTGTTTTGGCATTGATATTTAAAGAGGTTTTATCTTCTCTTTTTATCGGTGTTTTTATTGGTGCAGCAACTTATGGTTTTTACACAGGTGGTTTTACAGGGATTTTTACCGCTTTTTTTACGGTTATTGATACATATATCATTAATTCATTAATGGACTCGGGACATTTATCGGTCATTGTTTTTTCTATTTTAATCGGGTCAATTGTTGCCATTATTTCAAAAAACGGAGGGATGCAAGGCGTTGTTAATCTCATTGTAAAATATGCCACAACAAGGAGATCCGGAATGTTTGCTACCTATTTGATGGGGCTCGCTATATTTTTTGATGATTACGCCAATTCTTTGGTTGTTGGAAACACCATGCGTCCGATTACAGATAAATTGAAAATATCTAGAGAGAAGCTCGCTTACATTGTTGACTCAACGGCAGCTCCAATTGTTGCAACTGCTTTTATAACAACTTGGATTGGAGCAGAGTTAACTTATATCTCAGACGGAATAGAAAAAATCGAGTTACAACATGGCATTGAGTTTGGAACGAGTGCTTATGGCATATTTCTTAACTCACTAAGCTTTGCTTTCTACTCCATTTTTACATTGATTTTTATGTTTATTTTGATTTACCTGCAAAAAGACTATGGCCCCATGTGGAAAGCCGAGCTAAAAGCCCTAAGAGATGGAATAAAGGAGGACAATGTTGTCAATCGTTCTTTAGAAGAATTTAATCCTGTTAAAAAAGCAAGATTAAAAGCATACAATGCGGTAATTCCAATTTTGATTGTCGTAATTGGTACAATTGCTGGACTTTTTATAACAGGAATTTCGGCTTCACAAACAAGTCTATTGGCGGCAGGAGTTGACATTTCTGGTGGCGTTTGGTCAGCCATTGGCACAGAAGACGGTCAGCATGCAATATTTTTTAAAAAATTAGGAATAGTAATTGGAAATGCGGATTCCTATGTTTCATTATTGTGGTCATCTTTAGCAGGATTGACTACCGCTATTTTTATGACACTTGGCCAGCGTATCATGTCGTTAAAGGAAGTTATGGATGCTTTCTTAATTGGTGTAAACACAATGATGCCCGCTATGTTAATTTTGGTTTTGGCATGGGCATTGGCAGATGTAACGACTGTTTTAAGTACAGCTGAATATTTAAAATCATTTTTCTCTAACGATTTTAATAGCATCTGGATCATTCCTGCATTAACTTTTGTTCTTTCAGGGTTAATTTCATTTTCAACTGGTTCTTCGTGGAGTACAATGGCGATGGTTTATCCATTGGTAATTCCGCTCTCTTATGCAATTGCGCTCGGCGATCCAAACTATGATGAAATGGCAATCATGGCTAACACGATTGCTTCTGTTTTAGCAGGTTCGGTTTTGGGCGACCATTGCTCTCCGATTTCAGACACAACTATTTTGAGTAGTTTGGCTTCATCTTGTGACCATATTGAACACGTAAGGACACAAATGCCTTATGCATTAACTGTTGGAGTCATTTCTCTTTTTGTTGGTGTGATTCCTACGGCATTAGGACTTCCAAACTGGATTGCCTTTTTAACTGGAATAAGTATTATGTATTTAATTATCAAATACAAAGGAAAGAAAATTCCAATTATGGAAAAGAAATTAGGTAGTTAGGCTAAAAAAATCATTTCCCTTTTAACATTGCGTCAATAGAATATTTTCCAGGACCTGTTAAAAAAAGCATCATAAAACTTGCAAGATAAATCATAGAATATTCCATTCCTTTCAAACCTTCATCTAAATGAGAAAGAGTGGCAACAAGCATGGTTATTATAAAAGGAATGAGGGCAAATCTTGTAAGCAAACCTAAAATAACAAATATAAAAAGAACACCTTCTGTCATCGTTACAAGATAAAAAGACAACTCCTCGCCCAAACCAATTGGGTCTGCAAATTTAATTTCTTGTCCAGAAAATAATCGCTGCAACTTTCCAAAGCCATGACCATAGAAAATATAAAACCCGATGACAATTCTAAAAATAAGAAGACCTAAGTCTTTTGTATTATACCAACTTTTGATGTATTTTTTCATATTAAATCAAATTTATGAGGCAAAAATATAACATTGTTTTGTTATGAAAATTGATTTAGGTTAAGAAATGGTAAAAATAGTTTACATCTTAAAAAAATGCTTTTATATAGACAATTGAAGAGATGATAAATCCATTTAGAAAAATACCTGTTAAAACTAAAGGAAACGAGCGTTTATCTTTTCTATAAAATTTAGCTACAATTACTGAACCCAAAGGGATTGAAAAGAATAGAGGTACCCATAAACAGATTCCATAAATTCCGAATGTAAATTTGGTTTTAACAATCAATTTATTTGTAAAAGAAAACTTTTTTTTAGGTTTATATGGTTTTCCTGATGCGATTGCTTTTCTCTCCTTTTCTCTTTTTCTCCTTTCATGTCTGCTCATAAAATAATCACTCAAATAAAAAAAGAAAGCAGAGGCGGAAGCAGCACCAGCGACACAAGAAAGATAAGTTTCAATAAATGTAAGTTCCATCGCTATTCCACCGAGTGGAGCAAACATAAACTTTACGGTGGATAAACTAAATAAGGTCAGATATTTTGCCCAGCTCATTCTTTTATTCTCCCTGAAGTTTAGGTCCAAAAGCTAAATCACCCGCATCACCTAATCCTGGAACGATATAAGATTTTGAGGTTAATTCTTCATCAATTGCTCCTGTAAAAACATCAAAATCACCTTTAATGTTCTCTTTTAAATACGCCAGAGCTTGCTCTGTAGCAATAGCAGCACAAATAATTAATTTCTTTGGTTTCCCATGTTTACTGAGTGCATGAACCGCCGTTACCATAGAAGCACCTGTTGCTAACATCGGGTCACAAATAATCAATGTTTTTGCAGAAATATTAGGCGAAGTTGTGTAACCTTCATAGATTTCAAATTCACCATCTTCATTTAGTGCTTGTCGATATGCCGACACAAATGCAGACTCTGCTTTATCAAAGACATTTAAAAATCCTCTATGCATGGCTAAACCAGCTCTTAAAATGGTAGCTAAAACAGGTTGATCTTTCAATATTTTTGTTTGTGCCACGCCCAAAGGAGTCTCCACTTTGATACTTTTATATTCAAGGTGTTTAGAAACTTCATAAGCCATTATTTCTGCAATTTTTTCAAAATTACTTCGGAAACGCATTGAATCTTTTTGAATATTCTTATCTCTAATTTCTGCAATGAAATTATTAAAGATTGAGGGATTTTCGCTTAAATTGTAAATCATGACCCTATTGTTAAAGAGTTTTGTCCAAAAATAAGGAAATAGTTGGATAAAAAGAATGATTTGAATTAATTATTAAATAAAGGTTTTTGAATAAGGATTTGAAGTTGTTTAACCCCTATCTATAAATCAAAAAAGCGATTAATTTTAAAAATAATCGCTTTTTAATTAAATATGTATTATCAAATATTTAGGAGTATAACGCATCGTATTACATAGAAACACCGCTAATAATTTCCTCTACTTCGTGGAAAGCATCTCCGATAATTTCTTCAACCTCTCCACCAATCATTTGACCAAACATCTCGTTGTTCATCCGAGAAACATATGTTTTCCCGTCATCCTTTTTATAGACAGACAGACGACAAGGCATCATATTTGAATAGATTCTTAAATCATTTTTAGATAACATTCTATTTGCAAATGGCGGTTTACATACTTCCATCACTTTGGTTTCTGGTACTTCAAAGCCTTTTTCAGAAAGCATTTCTTTTAGGTTATGGTTAGCTTTAACACCCCATTTTCCTTCTTTAAAAAGAATTTCTAATTTTTCAATTGTCTCATCAAAATCGTATTTACTTTGATTTTCAATAAACATTTTATCCGTTTCCATATCTCTTATTTTTTTAATAATATTTCGTCAATTGCTTGTTTAAAACCTTCTTTAGGAAGTGCTCCTGATGCTTTTTGAGGTTGCTCATCTATCGGGCAGAAGATAAAAGTAGGAATGCTACGGATTCCAAATACACCTGATAATTCTTGTTCTTGTTCTGTATCTACTTTATAGATGTATATATCATCTTTATATTCAGCTGCTAATTCTTCCAAGATTGGAGATACCATTTTACAAGGTCCACACCAATCCGCATAAAAGTCGATAATACAAGGTTTGTCTCCTAAATATTTCCATTCTTGCGGGTTTGATTCGTAATTGGCAATTTTCTCTAAAAAATCTGCCTTTGTTATTTGAATTGTATTCATTTTTTTGCTATTATGATTATGTTATAGCAAAAGTAAGGCATTCAAATCAAAAAAGGTGTTACAGATGTTACATTGGACTTACTGAATTGCCTTCAAAACAGCTTTGCGGAGTTCTTCTCCATGCAAATTCTCTGCAATGATGTATCCTTCTTCGTCCAACAAGAGGTTGAAAGGTAGGCTTTGCAAATTATAATCGGCAGCGACAGGACTTTGCCAAAACATTAAATCACTTACTTGTGTCCAAGGAATTTTTAATGTTTCAACGCCTCTTTTCCAGTCTTCGAACTTGTTATCTAATGAAATTCCAACAATTTCAAACTTTCTTTTCTTTTTTTTTGCATTGATTTCCTCGTAAAGTTCAATTAATTCGGGTTGTTCCTTTACGCATGGAGCGCACCAAGTTGCCCAGAAATCTAACAAAACCACTGTCCCTTGTAAATCAGAAAGTTTAAAATCCTGATTATCAATCGTTTTTAATTCAATTTCGGGAGCTTTCTCTCCTTTTTCATTTTGAGAACAAGACGACAAAGGAAATAGTATGAATAGAGAAAGAATAGCTATAATTCTCATAATATTATTTTTTTGGATAGTTTAAATCTAGCCAATTAACTTTAATATTTTGTCTGATATTCAACAACTTGCCGTTTTCAAAGCCCAACTCTTTCATTGCCGAAAAAGCTGGTCTAATATTTGGGCAAGGTCCAAAAGGACAACATCCACAATACAAAACAACTTCTTGGTCTTTAGGTGTATTTTCTAACAGTTCTCTTAATTTATTGACGTTTGCTTGGTCTCTCCCAGGTCCAATAAAAGTTGAACCTGCAATGATATCATCAAATCCGATGGAGAGAATCAGCAAATCATCTGCATTTCCATCTTGAATTCGTTTTGCTAAATCGGATGGTTCCATTAAGTCTGCATCTGTCCATGGTTCCTCATTTGATGCTTTTTGTTCCACTTTTTGAGTGTGTTCGTTTACGTGACTTTCTTCTTTTGGTTGTGCTTCGACAGAACAAGAGAATAAAAAGATTAATCCGAATAATAATATAACTTGCTTCATGAATTTAATTTTTTTCAAAGTAAAGAAAAAGAGTTTAAGAATCCCGAGTTTTTTCAAATTACCTTCAACTGAATGTTACTATTGTTACTTAGAAAACATATACTTCACTCATTTCTTAGAACTTCTGTTGATTATTTAGCTAAATTTTTTCTAATGAATCTGGGTTAGCTAGTTTTGACAAGATAGAAATAATCGGCTTAAAGAAACTTGGTGGAAACATTCCGTAAACCTTATTAGAAGTACCATTGTGGTAAGTTGTCACCGACTTCACTGGAGCATCACAACAATTCACACGAGGCACGTAATCATACAATCCTACCCTACTTTGCAAAAGCTCTGTAATAACTTCGTCAAAATCTTCTTGACTCAGCACACCTTTATATTTTCCCGATTTTTTTTCATCTTTTTTCCCTGGAGCAGAAAAGTAGATCGCAGTCATTTCAACTGATTTATCTGAAAAGATTGTCATTTCAATGATTGGACAAGTTCCTAGGCACGCAGATGAATGGAAAACTACTTTTTCAAAAGAAAAGTCATCAGTTTTCAAATGACCTTTTTTGATGAACTTAACGGTCTCTCTTCCTGAAAATGCAGTTTTTGTTGATTCATCCTTTGATTTTAATATCAACTCATGGTCTGAGATATTTTTTACTTCAAAACTAAAAACTTCTGCTTTACTTGCTTGAATATCGTTATCCATAGAAGATGAAGAAGAAATAATAATTTCGTTGTTTTTTCTTTCTACCCGATAGTCAGAATCCTCAAACATTTCTTTTTGAAATTCACTACGGGTACTTTCAATAATCAGCATTTCACCTTCATAAGAAATCCAAATTCCATGCATTCGGTCTTTTCCTTCAGAAACATCTTTTTCAGATGTATCATTCTCAGATGTATCATTCTGCTGGATTACATTCTTTTGTTGTGTAACATCTTTTCCCTTAGCACAAGCGACAAGAGATAAGACTACAGTCAATATAAATAGGGTACTCCTCATAATTTTATTTTTTCACAAAATAAGCAAAACTTATACCAAATTGCTTAATTATTCATTTCTTTTAAGCAAAATATCCCAAAAACGACCCATTTAAACCAAAAGTATGCGGACAAAAGAAATGTAGTTCACTTTCTCCAATAGTTATTAGCAGCTGCAACTGTTTGGAATTCAAGTGCAACAACTTCAGCCGAAGCGACAAGCAAACCAGCATCTTCAGCATATTCAGGACGTAACCTTTTCTTTACTTCAGGGTCTGACTGTATCGCCCCAATTGTTTTTCTTGCCATTGTAATTGCCAACTCCCTACCTTCTTGTGGAGTTGCTGTAATTAAACTTTCTAACCATAAATCTGCCATGACTGTTGTATTTTAATGTTAATAATTTTATAAAGTTAAAAATGACTTCTAATTTAAGGACAAAAACATCTTAAAATTTTTAAACAAAAATCATTTTATCTTGTTTTAAAAGAGATTATAAAGTTCAAGTCTTGTTACCACGAGATTTTATGATTTCAAAAAGCAATTATTAACTAAAAAAACAATAGTAAAATGGGGACAACAATTACATTTAAAGGAAATCCACTTCAAACAGCTGGAAAATTGCCTGAGGTTGGTACGAAAATTAAAAGCTTCACACTTACAGATAAAGAGTTGAATGAGAAAACTTTTGAAGACTTCAAGGGTCAGAATTTAGTATTGAATATATTTCCAAGTATAAACACGCCTGTTTGTGCTCAATCTGTACGTACATTTAATGAAAAAGCTGCAAATTTAGACAACACAAAAGTACTTTGTATATCTAAAGATTTACCATTTGCTCAAGCGCAATTTTGCGGTTCTGAAGGAATAGAAAATGTAGAAAACTTATCTGACTTCAGAAATAATTTCGGAAAAGATTTTGGAGTAGAAATGATTGAAGGACCGTTAAAAGGTTTACACAGCAGAGCGGTTATTGTTGTTAATCCTGAAGGACAAATTGTTTATACTGAGCAAGTTCCTGAAATTGGTCAAGAGCCAAACTATGAAGCAGCTTTAGGAGTGATTCAATAGGTTTTAAGGTTTCAATCTTTGTTTTTTTACGTCCACATAGTTCATAAATTATGTGGGTGTAACTTTTGATACGGTAAAAACATGAAAAAACAGTGACTTTTGTTGCTTTAAACTAAAAACAAATGATTAATTCGATAAAAAGGCTATTAGGAATTGAGACGATAGATATGAGTGAACTTGCTAAAAATGGGGCAACAATTATTGATGTTCGTAGTAAAGGCGAGTTTCAACGCGGACACATAAAAGGGGCAAAAAACATTCCAGTTGATGCCATTCAATCCAAGTTAAAGACTTTAAAAAAGGACGATACAATTATTTGCTATTGTCAATCTGGCGCAAGAAGTGGAATGGCAAGAAGAATTTTAAAATCGAAAGGTTATACTCATGTTTACAACGGAGGTTCTTACATGAGATTGCAAAATAGACTACGGAGCTAAAGCTATGGGGCTGATTTTATTTTCGATGAGATAGATTATTGTCTATCATTAAGTTTCCGTCGTTAAGATAACTTTGCAGACTAATCCAAGTATTAGTAGTGTAAGTAATTGCTTCCCATAGGGGATTTTGGCAGAACTCTTTCTCGCTCTATATGTAACCATTTTCCCAGACTATTAATAATGGGAAGGGCTTTCTCTAAACAGATTTCCTTTTTCTAATCGTTTATGAAAAAGATTCAATCCCCCGAAGTCCAATATAAAACTTTCATCAGGTTCCGCTGACCATTCATGAAGACATATAAGTCTCCAGAAAGAATGCTTAGTTCCATTTCATTAACAACTAAACCGCTAAGTCCATTTATTCCTTTACGCATATCTAATCTGCCAACAAACAGAGACACTTTGGTACTTTTACCCATTTCAAAAAAATCCATAAATATCTTTTGGACAAAGGTCGGGAGGTTAAGAGAAAATTAAAAGATGTGGTTAGTCGGGTGGATACAGTGAAGAAATGAGAAAATCCCACCTATCAAAAAGATGAGGATGGGATTTCATTTTCAGGTTTATATGGTTTATTCGGCTACTAACCTGAGAATATTTAGCATAAACTAAGTTTGCTAGTCTAATCTAAAGGCATTTCGGTAACAATTGCCATTCGATTCCAACCATTAATAACAACAATTGCCATAATTACAGCTGCAAGTTCTAATTCTGTACAGTGTTTTGCTGCTTCGTTATATACTTCATCAGACACATGATTCCCCGCAATAAAAGTCATTTCTTCAGTTAATGCAAGGACAGCCCTTTCTTTTTCTGTATATAAATCAGTTTCTCTCCACGCATCTAACAAAAAAAGTCGTTGAGCCGTTTCCCCGTCTTTCATTGCATCACGTGTATGCATATTAATACAATAGTGACAACCGTTCATTTGGGAAGCACGCGTTTTAATTAATTCGTATAATTTTTTATTTAACGGACTTTTTGCGATATACTCTTCCAAAGCTATCATTGGTTTGTATGCATCTGGAGAAGTTTTATATAAATCTATTCTTTTTGACATAATACCTGTTATTATTTGATAATCTCAAAATTTGAGGTCATCAAATATACAACACTCATTATGTAATTGCAAAAATAGGCAAATAAATTTCTACAAATGGATTATGTTAACTAAGAGATTAAATTATTTAATAATCAATTTTTTAACCAAGGTTCCTCCTTCATTCATCTTTGTAGTGATTGTATAAACACCACTTGCTAAAGAAGACACATCAATTGTAAGATTATTCTCTCCGTTCATATTTTGAATATAAACCATTTTTCCAAATAAATCTGAAATCATCAAATCACCACTCATCGATTCAGAGAAATTAATGTTTACCTCATGATTTGCAGGATTTGGATAAATGTTAAAATCAACGATTTCATATTCATCAATAGAGGAAATTCCACTCACATCAATAAGATCTGAAATAGTATAACATCCATGTTCATTAACGGCTATTACAGCGTATTCTCCTGTACTTTCAGGGAATATTTCTGTGCTATTTGCTTCATATACTCTTTGTCCATTTAGTGTCCAATGATAAACGTGTCCCAAATCATCTGTAGAAATAGAAACAACCTCATCTAATGTTCCGTTTACATTAAGAACAGGAATATCAGGGTTCCCAAACACTTTAACTACATCATAGGTCGTTACAATACTTGTATCTTTCTCGATAATATAGTTAAAGTTCAGCGATTGATTGCTTGCCACTTGCATATAAGAACCAAAAGTATTTACACTTGGCAGAGAAATGGTTGTAGTATTATCATTTTCATCTCCATTGATACAATTATCATCCGCAGTTCCCCACAAGTTATCACTATCATCATCCATCACTCGAATTTTATACGGCGGATTATTCAAAAGTACATTCATGCTGTAATTCTGTGGCAAATCCGCGTCATTTGGATTTGATTCAGTAGAGTAAACTACAGTATTGCTTGCATCTAAAACATGGATATAAATATCTGGATTACCGTAAGTTAAAGCATCATCACACCCAACGCTGTTAATTATAACGCTTTTTAATCTAAATCCAAGTGTGTCTATAAATTGTTTTAATTCTACTTGGTACTCTCCAACACCATTATAAGTTTGTGTAACAGGGGTAGCAGAAGTGGATGAGTTTCCATTTCCAAAATCCCATGCGTAAGTAACTCCTAAGGTTTAACCTGCAATTGGCGTATAATTTGATGGATTAATCAAAGCAAAATCAACCGTTCCTTCCTCACAAAATATGTTTGGTGTGATGGTAAATTCGTTATTTACACCGATTGCATCTCCGATAGTTAAATCAACACTTAATGTATGTACGCCTTCAGAACCATCTGCCTTTGTATAATTAGAGTGGATGTTAACTGTAAACTGCCCCACTTCTGCAGGTGTACCAGAAATAGAAATACAGCCATAAGGTTCTTGTTGTGGAGCGTAAACGCAATTATTTACATCATTATTACATTCCCATGTTAAACCTAAAGGAAGCTCTACGCTATTAATTTTAAAAGAAGTGTAATCAACGCCTGCATCATTTGTAGGAAATAAAATAGTAAGCCCCTCATTAAATTGAGACCCGACAGAGCCTGAAGTTAGAACTTGTGGATAAGCACCAGGAATGGTTTGGGTATAATCAATTGTACATACTTGCGCATAAGATGATACACCAAATACTAATAATAAAAAGGTAAAAAATAGATTTCATAATAGTCAATTTTAATACTTCAACAAATATATAGGTTTTTATTCAATAAAACAAAGCCTATTCAATAAAACAAAGCCTTTTGTATCTTACACAAAAATACAATTACATATTACTAACTTTTTCTTTTGCCGCTTGGTATTCTTTCTCCAGTCTTTTTATCAGTTCTTCAACACTTGGAATATCGTCAATTGTAGCTACACCATGTCCAGCCGACCAGATATCTTTCCATGCTTTTGCATCTGAATCGTTTGATAATTTAGAAAAGTCTTCAATTTTTTCTTTTGTTACGTCAATTCCAGCCTTTTCGATGCTTTTTGCAAGGAAGTTTCCATGTACTCCAGAAACGCCTGATGTATAAATTACATCTCCAATACCAGAATCAATAATCATTTGCTTATAAGAATCGGAAGCTAAACATTCTTTTGTATTGATAAAACGTGTACCCATATATGCGAAATCTGCTCCCATTATGCGTGCAGCTAAAACATCTGCTCCTGTATTAATACTTCCAGCCATAACAATTTCTCCGTCGTAAAAACTTCGCACCTCTTTTACCAAAGCAAAGGGATTAGCTGTTCCTGCGTGACCACCTGCACCTGCTGCTACACAAATAATTCCATCGACTCCTGCTTCCATTGCTTTTTCTGCGTGACGTTTTTTAACAATATCATGAAAGACTAATCCACCATAACTATGAACAACATCAACCAACTCTTTGACAGCACCTAACGAAGTGATTATCATAGGGACTTTATATTTAGCACAAAGCATCAAATCAGCTTGCACCCTTGGATTCGTTCTATTCACAATAATATTTACTGCATAAGGTGCTGGTTTTTTCCCAGTTTCTTCTTCAAACTTTTTCAGTTCAGACTCAATCGTTTTGAGCATTTCTTCAAAATCTTCCGCCGTTCTTCCATTGAGTGAAGGAAAAGAGCCTACAACTCCGTTTTTACATGCTTCGATAACCATTTCTGTACCCGAAACAATAAACATGGGTGATACAATAACTGGAATACTTAATTGTGATTTTAATTCTTCAATTGTCATTTTAAATATTGTTTTGTTCTACTTTAAGTATTTTTCTAAGAATACATCTTGTTCATACAGTAAATGCAGTATATTTTCTTTAGCAACATAACCGTGAGATTCTTTTGGTAAAAGCACCATTCTCACAGGCGCTCCTAAATTCTTTAATGCAGCAAAATAACGTTTGGTTTGCTCTGTATATGTTCCACTGTTATTGTCTTCTTCACCATGTACGAGTAACATTGGAGTTTTCATTTTGTCTGCATTCATAAATGGCGACATTGTATTATAGATATCAGGATTATCCCAATAGTTTCGTTGTTCACTTTGAAAGCCAAAAGGCGTTAACGTTCTGTTGTAAGCGCCACTACGTGCAATTCCACAAGCAAACAAATCTGAATGAGTCAACAAGTTTGCGGTCATAAATGCTCCATAAGAATGTCCACCAACCCCCACTTTACTTCTATCGATATACCCTAAATTATCTACCGCATCAATTGCTGCTTTTCCATTTGCTACCAATTGTTCAATAAAACTGTCATTAGGTTCATTTTCACCTTCTCCAACAATAGGAAATGCTGCATCATCCAAAACTGCGTAACCTTTTGTTACCCAATAAACAAATGAACCATAATACGGATAAGTAAATGAGTTAGGATTTTGAGAAGATTGTCCTGCTGTGCTTTTGTCTTTATATTCTCTTGGATACGCCCAAATTAATAAAGGCAATTTTTCTTTTTTTGATTTTCTATCATAATTTGCTGGAAGATACAATGTCCCTGTCAATTCCACTCCATCTTCACGTTGGTAAGTAATAACTTCCTTGTAAACATCTTTCAGACTCTCAAAAGGATTCTTATTATTCGTTAGGGGTGTCATTTTCCCTGACTTAAAATTCTTTTTGTAGAAATTTGGATAATCAGATGGAGATTGATCCATAATCAAAATCTCATTTTTTTTGATGTTCAAAATATCAACTATATCTTCTTTTCTGTCCTTTGTTTGAACGGTAAATAATCTTTTAGATTTTAGATTTCCCAAATTCAACTCGTCAATAAAAGGGAATTGACCTTTTTTTGTATGTCCATCTCCAATCAGATATGCTTTGTTATCCTGAATAAAGAGTGTTGACAAATTAAATTCATTATTCGTTGTGTAAAAATCTCCTGGATTGTTATAAATATCCTGAAAATTTCTATCATTCCATAATTTCATTTCGCTAGTTGAAGGGTTTACCCAATGGCTTTTAATATTTCTGGTATCGTACCAAAATTCATATACAAAAGCATTGTTTTTATCTCCCCAATTAAACCCTGCATAGCGATTATTTAACTTTAACAATGATTTTGGTTCTGTATCAAATGGTGCTTCCCAAGTAAATACCTCATCTCTAAACTCTACTTCTATGGATTGGTCACCTTCATCCAAAGCTTTAACAAAATAAAGTGTAGCCGACAAATCTGGTCGCCAATTCATACTTCTTTTACCTTTTCGGGTAGAAGAAAATCCTTTGGGTTGGATTTCATTGAGCGGAACTTCATTTACCACTTTTACAACTTTTCCATCCATGTTGTAAACAGTAGTTTTCATAGGAAAACGATTGTAAGGAACCATGTAAGAAAATGGACGAAGCACTTCTGTAATCATGATATAATTTCCATCAGGTGAAAAAGATTTTGATGCAAAAATTCCACTTTTTTCAATAAATTGGGATGAAGTACCATTCAAATCATAATTCACAAGGAAAGATGTTGTTAAAGTTTCAAAGTTTTGTTCATCTAAAGGGTTCTTTAACAAATCTTGATACGTTCTATTTTGAGAAACTTCTCCTGTACTTGTTGCAACAGTTGGTCCAGAAGGCAAATCATTATCAGAATTTAAAAGACTTGGCCTTTCATCTGGTAATACATTTACCAAAAAACCTTTTGAATCTCGATGCCAAGAAAATGGCCTCCCTAAGTTTGCATTGAGATTGTCATCTGTTATTTTTTTTGCAACGACGGTTTCCATATCTACAGTCCACAACTCTACTCCATTATTCGTTGTATGGGTAAATGCTAAATATTTTTCATCTGGCGAGATACTAAAGTAAGCCAACTTAGGATTTTTCGGTAGGTTTTTCACTTGCTGCTCCGTCCTATCATTTTTTCGTCTGATTTTTAAGTTTTCAGCATAGGATACTGTACTCGAAATGTTTGTTTTCGGGTTGATTCGGATTCCTCCAAGTTTCATCTCATCCTGACTGATTTCTTCTAGGGCTTTATAAGTTGGACGGTAAACGAAAATCATTGTTTCTTTTTTACTGTCCATAAAAGTAGATGGAGGTCGTTGATAATCTGCCAACTGAAGGATTTCTTCGGTAGGCAATTGAAAATCAATGTTTTCTTGTGCGTATCCAAACCCCGTAACTGCCATAATAAGAATAAAATTAATTAAGTTTTTCATTGATTTTTTTTTACTTCTCGAAGATAACAAAATTAGTCAAAATAGCAGAGAATTAATAAGTTAGTTTTAAAAATGATTTAAAAAAACTTGGTGGCTTCATTTCTTTTTTGTAATTTTACTGCGATTTAGGTGGTTAGGTTGATAGCGAGAGGTAATGGACGCCTGTTCATCCTCTCGCTTTTTTATGCGTAAATTTCTATGCAAAAAAAATACCGAAACTACTCAATAATTTCTAACAGCTCTAACTCAAATTCATCTTGTCGTATTATGAAAACCTTGGTGTTTTCAAAACCATGACTGGAACCGATTTGTTGTAAATTAAAAGAGTCCATCAATCCTCTATTTCTGTCCATTCCTAATAAAAGATAAGAAACTTGAGAAAGCATAACATCAAATCCATGAACTGCGAATCTTGAAGGCTCAGAACCGTATTTATCTCTAAAACTCTGATTAAAATCAATCATTTTGTTGTCAGAATAATTGAGATAATTGGCAGATGCATAATGAAAATTAAATCGGTTTTTATAATAATTTGTCAAAGTTGAATAGTTATCCCAATCTTTTAATCCAACCATGTTAATATTTGTATTTCTATGCCAAGTATTTTTCGCATTATTCAAAGTGGTAACAAAAGTCATTATTCGCTGAACATCATTAGAAAAACATACAACATAGTTTTCCTGTTGAGCGATAATTTTTGGTCCTAATGTGGCTCCAGAGTTATTTCCAATTGAAGAAAGTGTTAATTTTGTTCCTCCATGATCTGCATATACATTTTTAAAATGTTCGACTTTTTCTTTTTCTTCTGCTGTCACACCTTCTATCAAAACAACATTGTTTCCAGTTTTCGCCAAATACTTTGCCATTCCTCTTATTAATGTCAAATCAGACGGAACAGTTGACATTAAATATGGGTTATTCTCTAAGTATTTCGTAGGAATTTTTGTTACAGAAATCACAGGAGTCTTACTTTCAAAGCCCCAGGTTGCAGCATATTCAATAAGCTCTTGATAAAAAGGTCCTACAATTAAATCATAACGCTTCTCATTGACACCAATATGGTTTTTAAAACGATCTAAATTCCCTTCTGTATCAAAAAACTCTACTTCTCCATTCAGTCCAAGATTTTTTAATGAATCAATTGCCATTTGCGCGCCCATTAAGAATGAAACAGATAAATCTGTTGTCATATTTAGCGAAGACTTTTCATCATACATTTCAGAAATTATTTCTCGATTTTGATTGAGTTTCATTGGCAAAGCTACAAGGATTTTATATTTATTTTTATGCTGAATCATCTCATTTCTGACAATAGGTTTACGATTAAAATCTTCAAACGAAGTTCTTATCTCAGCATTATTTAAATGTTCCTGTTTTAATTTAATTTTAAGTATTTGTTCTGGCTGAATACTATTATTTGTGATGTCATTGTATTTTTTCAAAGTATCAATGGGAACCATAAACCGTTTAGATATGGAGTAAAGTGTTTCACCCTTTTTCACTTCATAATGTAAGATGCTATCGGGAAAAGATGCCCTAAATTCATCTTTGTCTATTTCTAAATCATCATCAAAGTCTTCTCCTTTCTCATCGCTTCGATCGAAAGGATTAGTCTCAACTGTTTCTTCTGACTCTTCAGGTTTATTTTCTTGCTCTGACTCACGCTCATTTTGTGGAGTAGAGTGAGTTATATCAGCCACTTTATTTCTAACGGGAACATAAAGTATTTCACCAACATTAAGTCCGCTTTCTAATTTATTATTCAGATGAATCAATTCCGCTAATTTACAATTGTAGGTTTTAGCAATTCCGAAAGCTGTTTCTTTCCTCTGTACCTCATGAAGTTTTACTCTTGCAGGTTCATCTTCCCAAACACTAATAAAGGGAATTAATAATCTCTGACCAATTGCCAATCCATCATCTTTCAGTGAAGCGTTTGATTTTTTAATCGTTTCAACATCGACATTGTATTCTTGTTGAAGCTGATATAAAGTATTTCCTTTTTCTACAATATGAATTTTGTAAACATAACCGTCGATAACTTCTTCATTCTCTTTCTGTGTAAACGAATACAGTGAGCTACTAAAAATCAAAAAAAGTACTATAAAAACTCTCATTCCCATTCTATTGTTGCGGGTGGTTTAGAACTTATGTCAAAAGTAACACGATTCACACCATCTACATGTTTAATAATCTTATTTGAGACTTCTTTAAGCAATTCGTAAGGAATTGGGTACCAATCTGCTGTCATTCCGTCAATAGACGTTACGGCTCTCAACGCCACAGCATTTTCATAGGTTCTTTCTCCACCTGAAACACCCACTGTATTTACAGGTAATAGAATTGCTCCAGCTTGCCAAATTTTATCATATAAATTATTATCTAAAAGCGTATTAACAAACAACGCATCTGCTTCTTGTAAAATTTTCACTCGCTCTTTTGTAACTTCTCCAAGTATTCGAATTCCTAATCCAGGTCCTGGAAAAGGATGTCTTCCAACAATATTTGAATCAATTCCCAATTCCTCTCCTACTTTTCTAACTTCGTCTTTAAATAATAATTTTAATGGTTCGACAACCTTTAATTTCATATAATCTGGCAATCCACCAACGTTATGATGCGACTTTATTGGTTTATTTGAAGTCCCGTCTATTCCAACCGACTCGATAATATCAGGATAAATTGTCCCTTGTCCCAACCATTTTGCATTTTCAACAAGTTTAGATTCATCATCAAACACATCGACAAATACCTTGCCAATTATTTTACGCTTTTTCTCTGGGTCTGTTATTCCAGTAAGTTCATTAAGAAAACGTTCGGAAGCATCAACACCTTTTACATTGAGTCCCATTCCTTTATAACTTTCAAGGACACTCTCATATTCATTTTTTCTTAATAAACCGTGATTAACAAAAATACAGTGTAAATTACTTCCGATTGCTTTATTGAGTAAAACAGCAGCAACAGAAGAGTCAACACCACCTGATAATCCTAAAATAACACGGTCATCTCCTAATTGATTTTTTAACTCTTGAATTGTTGAGTTAACGAATACTTTTGGAGACCAATTTTGTTTACAACCAGAAATACCTGTTACAAAGTTTTGAATGATTGTTTTTCCTTTCTCTGTATGAAACACCTCAGGGTGAAAAAGTATTCCGTAGATATCTTTCTCTTTATTACAAAAGCCTACGATGTTATCATCTTGACTTTCAGCAATTGTCTCAAATGAGGCTGGTAATTGTTTAATTTTTTCTCCAAGAGACATCCAAGCTCTCGTATTTTTAGAAACATTTTTAAAAAGTGGATTCTGCTGGTCAATCTTTTCGATTATATCTTTTTTATAATCCCTTTTACCAGCAGGAATAACTTTTCCACCAGATAGTGAAAGCAATAAACTTGCACCATAACCGATTCCTAATAATGGTAAATCTTTTACCATTCCCAGAACATTTCGGGTTGGGGCTTTTTCATCAGCTAATAAAAAAGAACTTCCTGATAGAATTACTCCCTTATAATTTTTAAGATTTTGAGGGCATTTGTCCCAAGGATAAACTTCACTATACACATATAGTTCACGCACTCTTCTAGCGATAAGCTGTGTATATTGAGAACCAAAATCAATTATTAAAATTGTATCTTGCATAATACAAAGATAACAAACCGATTCATTGCTAATTCAATTTTAAATAATAAATTGAGATTTCTTAGATTTTTTTAAGAGATTCAATTATATCTCGTAATTTAGTAGAAATAAATAGTTAAATCAAGAATGAAAGTTGTTATTCAGAGAGTTTCAGAATCGAGTGTTATGATAAACAAAAAAGTTGTTGGAGAAATTGGATTAGGCTTTTTGATTTTACTTGGTATTGAAGAAAGTGATACTGATAAAGACATCGACTGGCTTTGTCATAAGATAAATGGATTAAGGGTATTTTCGGATAATGAAGGAAAAATGAATTTGGATATTCATCAAGTAAATGGCGAATTTTTAGTGATTTCTCAATTTACTTTACATGCTATGACAAAGAAAGGATTTCGCCCGAGTTTTATCAAAGCTGCAAAACCTGAAACTGCGATTCCTCTTTATGAAAAATTTAAGGCAAAATTGCATGAAATAAGTAATTTAAAAGTTGAAGCAGGAGAATTTGGCGCAGACATGAAAATTTCATTGATAAATGATGGTCCAGTTACCATAATTATAGACACTAAAAATAAGGAGTAAGATGAAAAAAAACACAGTGATATGGCTCTACATTTTAAGTGCTTATGTTATTATGCAATTCGGTTGGTGGGCATATCACTTAATTGATTTAGCTTCAATAATTGAGCCTCCAGAAAAACAGCGTAAGCAGATTATAATGATTATTGGTGAAGGATTGGTTTTCTTTCTTCTACTAATATTAGGAATTTGGCAAATAAGACGTTCTTTTCAAAAGGAAATCTTAATATCAAATCGACAAAGTAATTTCTTATTATCTGTAACTCATGAATTGAAAACACCCATTGCGTCGAGCAAACTTTATCTTCAAACATTGCTAAAAAGACATAGCCTTGACAGAGATCAGCAAGAGAAATTGTTAGAAAAAGCATTAGAAGAAAACAGAAGATTAGAAGTGATGATTGAAAACATTTTAACTGCCACACAAATTGAAAATCAACACTTTAAGCTAAATATAACCGAACATAACTTGTCCAATGAAATAGCTGAGATAGCTGAAAATTGGAGTAAACTTCGTGTACCCATCAAGTCAAGTATTGAGAAAGATATAGTTCGAAAAGTAGATTTATCTATTATTGAAACGGCATTATTAAATTTACTTGAAAATGCTTATAAATATGGAGGAACAAATCCGGAGATTGAAGTTTATCTTAAAAAAGAGGGAAACAATGTAATATGGGGTGTAAAAGATCAAGGTTCTGGAATTCCGCCTGAACATAGCAAGGAGATATTTGAAAAATTTGTGCGCATAGGCGATGAAGTTACCAGAAAACAGAAAGGAACAGGTTTGGGATTGTTCATTGTAAAAAGTTTACTTGTACTTCATGGAGACAAGATTGAGTATTTGTCAAACACACCAAAAGGAAGTCATTTTAAAATTACGAGAAGTTTGTAGGAACGAACAACCTTAACAACTTTTTCAGACGGTTTGTCCGTTGCCATTCCCCGTTACAGAATGAAATGACAAAAAAAGCCATCCATACGGACAGCTTTTATATATTGTTCAGTTGGATATGAATTATCTCACTAGATGAACAAATCCATGTTCTTCAACAGTTTCGCCATACAAATCTGTTACCGTAAATCTATAAAAATACGTTCCGTCAGTACATTCTGGCCCACTATTCTGTACTTTTCCATTCCATATAAAATTCACATCATAGCTATCGAAAACAAGATTACCCCATCTATTTAGGATTTCAATTTTTATGCTTTTTGCATTTTGTAGTTGAATATGGAAAAAATCGTTGGATCCATCACCATTTGGTGTAAATATATTTGGCATAGTATAAGTTATAGGTAAATATTCTTCTACAATCACAGTTTGAGTTGCAAAATCTGTACACCCTCCTTCTGTTAACATGAGGGTAATCGTATATTCACCTTCTGCTATATAGACTTGATTATTTGGATCATCCAAGGAGTAAATAATCGTGTCTGTCCCATTCCCAAACTCCCAATAATAAGAATCCGCTGGATCTGAAGTATTGTTAAAACTTACAGTAAGTGGTGAAAAACCTTCCTGCGGTGTTGCAGTAAAACTTGCTTCTGGCGGCGGTAACTGTTCAACTAAAATACTATCTAATTGATAGCAAACATCGTCAGTTACAGAGAAATAATGCCAAGTAGCCGGTCTATCTGGCCAGGCTGTCGCACTAACAGAATCTCCTGGTATGGTATCTACGATGCTGGTTGTCCAAATGTACTCTGGCGTTCCCGTGATTCCTGAAGGGAAAGCTAAGACCACCCCATCATTCAATCCACATGTCGCAGGATATTGAACCAAAGAATCAATAGACAAAGTTTGATTCATAATCACGGTTGCCGTATCGACATAAGTAAATCCACATCGGTCGGTAACTTGGACGAGATAATGAACCGTATCATTTTGCATTTGTTCGGTAATAAATGGCAACCCTTGATGCAATGTATCGTTGGGGGTATTTAAGAGCGACCATGTATAAGTATAAGGTTCTAAATTAAAATCGCTTGCTATACTTGCATTCAGAGGGATACTATCCGTATAACAGAATAAGGTTGAATCTGTAGCTGTGACGACTGAGTTTGGCTCATTTAAAACCCAGATACTTCCAGAAGTTACAATTGTATCTCCACAAGCATTAACCGTAGATGCAGAAATAATCAGTTCATAAGTTCCGGCAGTATCAATAGGATAAGGAATTATACTCAAAGAGATGGTATCTTGACCTGGACTAAAAACAATAGAATCTATTCCTTGCCCAGCCAGATAATCATAATGTGTACCCTCTACTAAATCTCCACCTGTTTCAAAATGAATTGTTAACGAAGAATCTGCTTGTGATGGCGGTCTAGAAAAAACAACACTCCCTTCCGTACAACCCGCAATCAAGACAGTATCTGAAACGGAGGCATTAGCTGTAACAATAGAAATATCAACAGTTGATGAAGAAAATGAGTTTGCTTGTAGGAACACTCCAGAATCGTATCCCTCGTCTCCAACGTTAGCTATGGCTAACTTAATATGATAGGTTTCACCGCACTGAACTTCAGCTAAAGCCCATAAAGGGACAGTTGTTCCATCATATTGAATAGCATTCCCATAATAAGCCATAGCAGGGTTGTTTTGAACATTGTTATTTACATAATATTGACTATTAGCAGTAGGACCAACGTTATTGATTGTTACAGGTGTAGTTGTACCCGGAATAGTAGCAATATTTGCCCCCCCATTTGGATAACCAGCAAGGTTGTAAGGTCCAGAAATACCAGGTCCCCATAGGAAAAATCCGAATGCATCATTATATTGTGACGGTGAATATTCTGGATATTCATCTGAACCAAATAAATATTGAAACTTTATAGAATCTCCCGCAGGTATAAAATCAAACTCGATAACAATCCCATTTTCAGGACATATAGGAATTAATCCACTACAATTATTACCAGATATAATTTGAAGATGTGGATCAGAAGTTACGATTGCAGTTGGAGGAGCGTTATTACTGAATGATGTAGAGGTATTGGGTCCTACTGCTCCGACTCCATTACCTGTTGTTAACAAAACTCCTGATGATATTGGAAAATTTGTTCCTCCATCTGTAAAATAAGTTGCATTTCCTAAAACTGTATTTTGTGTTGCCGCTCCACCGTTTACAGTGATATTACTAATTTGAACTCCTGAACCAGCTAAGACATTTTGAATTAAGTCACCAACGGTATAAGTATTATCAACCGTAATTTGGGCAGAAGAATGATTCATTGTCAAAAAAGTCAATGTTCCAATTAAAGTAAATAATTGAAAATATTTTTTCGTTATATTTTTCATTGTGTTTTTTGTGTTTATATTATTAATGTTAAGACCAATTAAATACAGTAAAAGTTGCATCAAATAGAGTAAAAGTAGCACTAAATTATAAAAAAACATTAAATATTTTATTTTTTTCCCAATGTGCATTGAGAACAAATTTACTTTTAAATTATTAATCAATCTATTAAAAAAACAAATTTATTCAAGTATTGAATCAGGTTTGAAAACCATTATCTTCGTTAAGATTCTCATTTTAAACCCATTGAATGATTTAGCAAAACTTTGTCTTATTTTAAATTAGTCGCATAGTTGAAAAAAGTATTCTTATACACTTTCTGCTTTTCTAAAACATAAGTTTGCTTACTATAATTTTTCTGATTCTTTAGCACGGGATTCAAGTTTGATTTAGGAGAGATTGACATTAATTATTTATAGCTTTATACTATTGAATAGTGATATTTTGCTAATTTTGTTAAAAAATTCTCATGAAAAGCACACAACAATTTATACAAGATAACAAACAAAGATTTTTAGACGAACTTTTTGAATTACTTAAGATTCCTTCAGTTTCAGCTGATCCGAATTATAAAGATGACGTTTTAAAAACAGCAGATAAAATTGCAGACTTTTTTAAGGCTACAGGAGCTGATAATATTGAGATATGTTACACCAAAGCAAATCCTAACGGATACCCAATTGTGTATGCTGAGAAAATTATAGATCCAAAACTCCCTACTGTGCTGGTTTATGGTCATTACGATGTTCAACCAGCAGACCCAATCGATTTGTGGGATACGCCTCCATTTGAACCAACAATTAGAAAAACAGAAGTTCATCCTGATGGAGCGATTTTTGCACGTGGAGCTTGCGACGACAAAGGTCAAATGTTTATGCACCTTAAAGCATTCGAAGCAATGATAAAAAGTGGAGAACTTCCTTGCAATGCTAAATTCATGATTGAAGGAGAAGAAGAAGTAGGAAGTGAAAATCTCGCCTATTTTATCAAAGAAAATGTTGAAAAACTATCCGCAGATATTATTTTGATTTCTGATACAGGAATTATTGCAAACGACGTGCCTTCTATCACAACAGGACTGAGGGGGTTGAGCTATGTTGAAGTTGAAGTTGTTGGCCCAAATAGAGACTTACACTCAGGGCTATACGGTGGAGCGGTTGCCAATCCGATTAATGTTCTTTCAGAAATGATAGCAAAATTACAAGACGAAAATAATCGAATTACAATTCCAGGTTTTTACGATAAAGTAGAAGTTATTTCAGACGATGAAAGAGCCGAAATGAATAAAGCACCTTATAACGAAGAAGATTATAAAAAATCGATAAACATTCCCAATGTTCAAGGAGAAAAAGGATACACTACAATAGAAAGGGCTTCTATTCGACCAACATTAGATGTGAATGGTATTTGGGGCGGATATATCGGTGAAGGTGCTAAAACTGTGTTGCCTTCTGTTGCTAATGCAAAAATCTCCATGCGATTGGTTCCTCATCAAGATCCAGAAGAAATAACAGAATTGTTTACTCAATATTTTCAAAGTCTTGCTCCAGACTCTGTTCGGGTTAAGGTAAATCCTCACCACGGTGGAAAACCTGCCGTAACACCAACAGATTCTGTGGGGTATTTGGCTGCAAGTAAAGCAATGGAAATTACATTTGAAAAAAAACCAATTCCTATGAGGAGTGGAGGAAGCATCCCTATCGTTTCTTTGTTTGAAGAAGTTCTAGGTTTAAAGTCCGTTCTTATGGGCTTCGGATTAGATAGTGATGCGATTCATTCACCCAATGAGAATTATGGAATTTTCAATTTTTACAAAGGAATAGAAACAATCCCATATTTTTATGAGGAATTTGCAAAATTAAATAAGTAGATGAATAGTTTCTTAAGGCTAACGTTGGCTCTTCCATTTTTATTTGTACTAATAAGCTGTGACGTTGATAATCCAAAATTCATTGGAGTAGAAAACATCAAGATTCAGGAGATAAATCAAGAAAAAATCTCTTTTTTGGCCAATTTCATTTCTTATAATCCAAACAAACAAAAAATCAATGTACGTAAAACAAAAATGGATATATACATTGATGATAAATATTATGGTGAGGCAACTCTTTTAGAAAAATATAGAATGCCAAAACAAGATACTGCTAATCAGCAAGTACCCATTGAAGTAATTCTTGAAAGAGGTGTTTTATATGACCTTATTGGCAAGATTCGTAAAAAAGAAGTAGAGATTAAACTTAAAGGAAAACTCAAATCTTCGTACAGTGGCATACCTTTTAGTAGAGAAATTGAAGAACGAAAAAAAGTTAATTTAAGTGATTTAAATCTAAAGATTGGAGATATTTTAGGATTCTAATTGTATAACTTTGACTTAGATTTCTTTAGTTCAATTTTCTTAATAAATTAATAAGAGAATAAAAAAAGAGCAAAAGTATAAAATCCTTGCTCTTTTTTTGTAAAAATCTTTTATTATTTTATTCTCCTTACCCCTTATTTATTCTCAGGATCAGAGTTTAAAAAGTTTTCATAGAACTCTTGAATAAAATATTCTTTTCCTTCAAATTCTATCTTACTCACCTCGATACTAGAAAGGAATCTATTGACAACCATTTTCGCAAAATTATCATTCGGGTTAACAAAGTTAAATTTTACCTTACTTGCATTTTCATCAAATTGAACAGAGAAATATTCTGTATAATATTGTGCAGACTTCTCAACTTGTTCTACTGTAACATCTGAAGGGATTGTATATTCTATATATCCCGCTTCCATCATTTTATTTAATGACTCATTATTACCCTCCATTTTCGCCACTTGAGCGTAAGAACCAACTGCTAAAAGCATTATTGTGGTAATTGCAAATAGTTTTTTCATAATATACTTCTTTTAATTTTAAGACTGATTAAATCAACAAATAGTTGCCTATCTTAATTGAATCTTCTTATGTTTTTATTAAATTTACTCTTTTTTGAAGTTCAACTTTCATGCCATAATTTCGATTGGCATAAACATAAAACCTTTAGCTAAATTAGTAAATTAATTATAATAAGTAACGATAATGGACACATTTTTTACTACAGACAAGATAGAAGCAGGTTGTGATGAAGCTGGTCGAGGTTGTTTGGCTGGCCCCGTTGTTGCAGCAGCTGTAATCCTCCCAAAGAGTTGTATCATTGAAGGTTTGGATGATTCAAAAAAGCTAACTTCAAAGCAGAGGAAGCAACTTGTTCCAATAATTAAAGAGAAAGCCATTGCATTTTCTGTAGCTTTTGTTGACCAACATAGAATCGATAAAATTAATATCCTCAATGCAAGTTTTGAAGCTATGCATAATGCAGTTGATGACCTAGAAGTTGTGCCAGAATTATTATTAATTGATGGAAATAGGTTTAATCCACACCCAAAGTTTAAACACGAATGTATTACAAAAGGAGATGCTAAATTTCTAAGCATTGCTGCGGCATCTGTGTTGGCTAAAGAGGCCAGAGATGATTATATGAAAACGCTTGATTCAAAATTCCCTCAATACGGTTGGCAAAAAAACATGGGCTATCCTACAAAGCAACACAAAGAAGCATTAAAAAGGTATGGGTTAACAGATTTTCATAGAAAGACATTTAAATTTTAAAATTTATATCCATCTTTTAATTGTATTTATTTATATTTGATTTATCATAACAAATTAAAAACTTAAAACTATAAAATTATGAAGAAAATTTTACTCGCATTTTTATCAGTAGGGTTTGTTTTTTTAGCAAATGCACAAGCAGATTGTGACCCTAGTTTAGCAGACGGTTATAGTACCGCTTTTTATCCTGATACAGTCACAAATTTTAATAGTGGATGCATTGGCGAACCCTACGAGCAATTGATTTATTTCAAAGTCCCTACCGATACAACTATTGATTTTAATGGAACCAATGTCAACGTTGATATTATTCAAATCAAACTTAATAGTATTGATGGATTGCCGAATGGATTATCAATTGAAACAAACCCTGCAAACGGAATCTTTCCTGGTGGCTCAAATGGGTGTGGTGTAATTTCAGGTACGCCAACAGCAGCAGGAGATTACACAATCACGATTAATGTAACATCGAGTGTGGATTTATTCGGAGGAACACAGATTGATCAAGATGACTCATTTAGCGGGTATCACATAGTAATCAGTGATTGTTCTTCATCTGATATAGAAAAGATCGAACTAACTGAATCATTTGTCATTTTCCCTAATCCAGCACAAAACAATGTTACCATTGGTAATTTACGAAATGATGGAACAACAAAAAATATCGATGTTGTTAACATTGAAGGAAAAGTTGTCCAATCAATTAAAACCATTGAAAACAACGTTACTTTCTCAGTAGCAGACTTAGATGCAGGTATTTATTTCGTAAAAGTTCTTCAAAATGGAACTCAAAATGTGTCTAAATTGATAATTGAATAGAAAAAATTAGAAAAATAAAAAAGGTGGTTTCAAGGCATTTTGACGAAATCGAAATCCTGAGCCACCTTTTTTATTAAAAATGTCTTTATCACATAATCTCGTTAATAACTTAAGTCGAGTTCAACATTATTTTTTTAATTTTAGCCGTAGTTTTGATAAAAACAAATCATGAAACGAATTCTTCTTATCGGAATTGTGTCATTAGCCATTGCATGGATTGGTTATTCTATTTATGAGTTATGGTTAAATAAGGACAATACTGCTCAACCAGAATTTGTTTTTTGTGAGCTTGATGAGGCTATTTTGCGAATTAATAATCTGGAAGAAACAAAAGCAACCAATTATTTTGATATTATTCAAGAAAATAAATTGGCGAAGAGTTTGGACTCGATTACAAATTTTGTTGATGAAGCCTTAACGCTTTATGCAAGTAAAAAACGACCAATTATTATTTTCGAAAAAGAAACAAAGTGGAATCAAAAAGACATTCATTCAGCCTTAAAGTTTTTTCTACATAAATCCTTAAAACACAAAAACATCGGTTTGCACTTAATGATTTATTTAGAAACACCTATCTGTGAAGATCACTTACCAAAAGGATTGATTTTAGAAGCAGACAAAAAAGCATCAGCTAACTATTGGCAATATTCTGAAGATAAACAATGGGAAAGAACAGATGTTTATAATCTAAAAAAAGGATTCTATGAGTATCAATCAAGTATTGCCAATGTAAAATATGGGAAAGCTGTTCGCGATATTGACCTCTTTTCGGCAGTGATTCCAGTTGATGCAGCAGAATATATTTTCAAGGAAAGATTTTATGCCCAAGAGACAGATTCAGTGTTTAAAAACAGCGTTATGAATCAATGGGTAGATAAAGGATTCGTACAAATTACTTATCAAAATGTACCTGTTATTATTAGTGACTATCGTTCTCAACAAATTCCAAGTTTAATACTTTTAGAGAATACAAACACGGAGGATTCTATTTTTAGAAATGATGATTTACAATCTTTTTCTAACTTTCAATTAACCAGTGACTTCCCAAGCAAAGAAAATAGTGTTTTCTATAGTTTCAACATTGAGGATAAAGCATTTTTTGTAGAAAGTGAGGCAATCGCAAGAAGAATTCAAGTGGATTATCAACTCGGAAAGACGATTGCTTTAGATAACGAGAAAAGGTCTCAATTTTTCGGTGGATTACCTTCTTATTCAAACATGAGGGATATTTCATCCGAAAATAAATCGAGCCTGACGTGGAAAGATAAATTGTTGTTCCAAGTTAGTACAAAACCACCGCAATATCAACTTTCTGTTGCAGACCGAAACGATTGGTCTTATTCTTCACCTAATGGAATTACGCGTATCATTCCTATTTTTGATCATCTCCGAAATGGACCATCAATTTTGGGCTTCAATGACATTGGACAATATGAACTAATCGGTCCAAATGGCAACAAAATTTGGCAAGGAAAAATCAACGGAACAATTGAAGGCAAAGTTGAAATTATCGATTTATTTGAAAACCAAAAAAACCAATTTCTTTTTAGGACGAGAAACAAGGTTTATCTTATCGACTTAAATGGGGATTATTTTGGAAGTTTCCCTTATGAATCTGAACATGATCTCACAAGTGGAATTAGTCTTTTTGAATGGAATGGAACAAGAAGATTTCTCATTGGAAATAAAAAAGGAGAAATTACGATGCTCAAAAACGATGGGCAAGAATTAAATATCATTCAATCTGGTGCTAAAAGTATTATTTCTACTCCTTATGCTTTAAATATCAAAGGTAACTTACGAAGTTGGGCGCAAAACTCAGATAATCAACAAATAATTGGTTACCTAGAAACTCCAGCCAAAGCGAGCATAGAAAACAAACTTGAAGAAAACAGTATCTCTATAAAATACCAAGGGAAAATCCTGACATATTTTGAAAAAGAAGGAAAGATATATCAACAAGTATTTGATAGTAAAACAGGAGAAGGTGGACTGCCAAAATTGGTCGATAATGGTAAAATCCACGATGTAAACTCTGATTATATTATTGCGACAGAACAAAACAACATTAAGATTTATAGCCACGAATTAAATATAATTTATAACACAAGAACAACATTTAATGAAATAGAATCTATCAATTACATTCCTGAAAGAGACATCTGTATTGTTTTGGATTACCTGCAAAATAAGATTCATGCTTTTGATAACAGTGGAAATGAGTTAAAATATTTCCCGAAAGAAGGACGAAATTTTGTTGTATCATTTTATGATAAAAGGAACAAAATCCTACACACATATACAATGATTGAACATTCGATTATTTGCTATAAAACTTCCTTTAATAAAGATTTATAAATCTGAGAGATCTCATAGCAATCTTATTTTTCCAAAACATATTTGCCCTGTTAAATATTATTCGTTATTTTCGTATTATGAAATATCTGATATTGATAGCATTTCTTCTCTATGGGCAAAGTTTATTGTTTTCTCAAACATGGAAAGTTACCAAAATAAAACCGCTACCAATTAATAATACAGAAAATAGCATTTGCGAAGCAATTATTGGAAATAAAAAATATGTTTACAGTTTTGGTGGAATAAAAGATTCTTTCTCTATTGAAAGCATCCATAAACATGTTTACAAATATAGCATCGAAGATGATGAATGGTATTCTATGCCTAATGTTCCCGACACCATGGGAAAAGTTGGTAGTTCTGCAAGTTTTGTAAATAATAAGATTTATCTTATTGGAGGAAAATATATTACCTCTGATTCTACCGAAGTGTATTCTGACAAAGTTCATATCTTTAACCCCAGTACAGATGAATTTGAACCCGCTGGGCAACCAGTCCCCGAAAAGATTGCTTATCATGTACAAACGGTATGGAAAGACAGTTTGATTTTTGTCTTCTCTGGAAAATCGAGTATAGGAAATACTTTAAACGTTCATATTTACAATCCGTTCTTTGATTCGTGGAGTCAAGGAACACAAATTCCAGCTAACCCAAACTTTGAAACTGTTAATGCATCAGGTTATATCTTGGGAGATACAATTTATTATTTTGGTGGCGAAAAGTCTGAAAACAATGAGATTGTTGCATCAAATACATTCAGAAAAGGAATTATAAATCCAGCCAATCCAACTGAAATTAATTGGATTTTAGGTAATCCTATCTCTTATGTCCCACAATTCAAAGGAGCAAGCTCTGGTCAAGGAAACACTTTAATCTGGGTCGGAGGTGCATATTCTTACTATAATTTAGACTCTTTGATAAATGGAAGTTATTCAGCAAGTTTAACCAATCTATTAATTCAACATTCTCCAAAAATAACAGTTAGCTTGTTCTTGCACGATTTTAATTTATTTAATATCAGAAGTATTGCAAAGATTGGCGGAGGAAACTGGATCGTTGCTGGGGGCATTGATACATTAAAACAGATTTCAAACCAAGCTTTTTTACTGCACAATTCTGATTTTTTAAAAATGGAATATGTTTCTCATCCACCGCTTTTAAATATTTCTGAAGACAAGGATTACTTTAAAATATCTACCGAAAACGTTGGCTACATTTCCGTGTATGATTTGTCTGGCAGAATGATTTATAACAACCAAAAACAACTCGCAAACCTATGGATTCATAAAAGTAATTTACAAAACGGAATCCTCTTTTTTTCCTACGATGATGGCGTAAATTTGCCCGTCGTCATAAAACGATTTTTGAGTTATTAACCTAAATTAAATGGATTATTTTCTAAAAACCCCAATTGAATATCTTAAAGGTGTTGGCGTAGAACGTGGAAAGAAATTACGGGGAGAGTTGAATGTTGATAAACTTTGGGATTTACTCAATATTTTCCCATTTCGTTATGTAGATCGCTCAAGTTATAATACAGTTTCTCAAATTCCCTATCTCGAAGGTCAAACTATTCAGTTAAAAGGATACATTACGGGAATTCAAGAGCTAAAAACTGGAAAAACTAAGCGATTACAAGCAACTTTTCAGGATGAAACAGGGAAAATTGATCTGGTCTGGTTTAGGGGAGTTAACTGGATAAAAGGAAGTTTAGAACCCAATACTTTATATCGAATTTATGGAAAACCAACACGTTTTGGAAACAACTGGAACATTGCCCATCCTGAATTTATTCCATTTAAAGATATAGCACATGAAAAAGGATTACAACCTGTTTACAACAGCACTGAAAAGTTAACCAAAATTGGATTACATTCAAAAGGAATTGAAAAATTAACGTATCAACTTGTTCAAGAGATTGGAAGAGCAGGTAATGAAATCCATGAAATAATTCCAAGAGATATTATAGAAAACTACCGACTTATTTCAAGAAGTGATGCCTACAAACAAATTCATGCCCCAAAAAACATGGATGAAGTGAAAAAAGCACAATGGAGAATTAAATTTGAAGAACTCCTACTTCTTCAGCTTGAACTTTTATTGAGGAAAGAAAGTAATGCCAACAGATCAAGTGGGTATTTATTTGAAAAAACAGGAGCCTATTTCGATTCATTTTATAAAAACCATCTCCCTTTTGAATTGACAGGGGCACAAAAAAAAGTAGTCAGAGAAATATGGAAAGACATGAAAAGTGGTATCCACATGAATCGTCTTCTGCAAGGTGATGTTGGAAGCGGAAAAACTTTGGTCGCTGTTTTAACCATGCTTCTGGGAATTGGGAATGACTTTCAAGCAGCTTTGATGGCACCAACGGAAATTCTGGCTCAACAACATTTCCAAACGATTTCTGAATTGCTTGCGCCCATGAATATTGAAGTTGCTTTACTAACTGGTTCTACCAAACAATCTGAACGAAAAGTTTTATTTGAAAAAATAAAAAATGGTGAAATTCATCTTTTAATAGGAACACATGCTTTATTAGAACCTAAAGTTAAGTTTAAAAACTTAGGAATCGTTGTAATAGATGAACAGCACCGTTTTGGTGTAGCGCAACGTGCCAAGTTATGGAAAAAAAATAAAAAACCACCTCATATTATGGTGATGACAGCAACACCGATTCCGCGAACGTTGGCAATGACATTTTACGGAGATTTAGATGTTTCAGTAATCGATGAATTGCCACCAGGCAGAAAACCCATTACAACATTACACTTTTTTGAAGGAAGCAGGTTGCGTGTCTTTAAACTTATCCGAGATGAAATTGCAAAAGGAAGACAAGTGTATATCGTATATCCATTAATTAAGGAATCAGAAAAAATGGATTACAACAATTTAATGGAAGGATACGAAGCCATTTCACGCTCTTTTCCTCGACCAGAATATCAAATCAGCATTGTTCATGGTCAAATGAAACCAGAGGTAAAAGAGTTTGAAATGAATCAATTTGCCAAAGGGAATACACACATTATGGTTTCGACAACCGTAATTGAAGTTGGTGTTAATGTCCCAAATGCCTCGGTGATGATTATTGAAAGTGCTGAACGTTTTGGTTTATCACAACTTCATCAATTAAGGGGACGCGTTGGAAGAGGTGCTGAAAAATCATACTGCATTTTAATGACGGGCGAAAAACTTTCCCAAGAAGGCAAAAAAAGACTTCAAACAATGGTTTCAACGAATGATGGCTTCAAAATTGCAGAGGTTGATTTAGAAATTAGAGGACCTGGCGATATTATGGGAACACAACAAAGTGGCATTTTAAATCTAAAACTAGCAGATTTAGCAAAAGACGGTCAAACAGTTACCGCTGCCAGAAACGCCGCCATAGATATTTTATCAGAAGACCCAAAATTAAAAAAAGAAAGTAATTTAGCACTCCGAGAAGAACTTATTCGTGAAATGAAGGACAAAGTAAATTGGAGTAGGATTTCATAAAAAAAATAAAAAAAACATGAAAAAAAGTTCAATAATATTTTTACTATTAGTGTTTAACTCTTTATCTTTTTCACAAATAAGTGGGGAGATTGAAAAAAGTGGTAGAAAGTTAATAAAAGAAAACGCTCTCTCAATGGAAAGTCATGTTTCTGGAGTTGTTACCTTCCAAATTTCTGTCAATATCGAAGGTGAAATTATATCTGCAACTGTTATTAACAGCGAAACAGATGTTAAAAGTAGTCCTGCAAAAATAAAAGCAAGAAATTACCTTACATCAAACTTTGCTTTTGAGCCTGGCACATGGTTTCCTAAATTTCATCAAGGAAAAGTAAGGATTCAGCTAATTAAAAAGGATTAATGCTTATAGTTTTATCATTTTTTTCATTATCCTAAAGACTTTTTCTCCTGAGCCATAACGAATCTTTGGATCTATCCAAGTAGCTTTTTCTAAAATACTTTTTTGATGAGAAAATGTATCAAATCCAGCTTTTCCTCGATAGTTTCCAATTCCACTTTCCCCTACTCCACCGAATGGTAAATTTTGATTGGAAATATGCATTAAAACATCATTCACAGCTCCACCTCCAAAAGATAATTCAGACAAAATTTTATCTTTTATGGACTTATCATTGGTGAAAACATATAAAGCCAAAGATTTTGGTCGTTTCTTTACCTCTTGAATGGCAAAATCCAAGTCGTCGTAGGCGATAACAGGTAAAATTGGTCCGAAAATTTCTTCTTGCATAATTTTGTCCAAGAAATCTATATTATTTAGAATTGTAGGCATTATAATTCTTTCTGACGAATCATTTTCTCCTTCGAAATAGATTTTCTCTTTATCGTACAAGCCAATTAATCTTTGATAATGCTTATCGCTAACAATTTGTGTGTAATTCCCTTTGTCAGCCGAATAGTTAATCTCCTTAATTCGATCTTTTAATTTTTCTAAAAAATCAGTTTGTATTTTTTTATCAACCAACACATAATCTGGTGCAATACACGTTTGACCAGCATTGAGAAATTTTCCCCAAACAATGCGATTAACAGCTACTTCTAAATTTAGATTATTTGTTACAAAAGCAGGACTTTTCCCGCCCAGTTCTAAAGTAACAGGAGTCAGGTTTTTTGCAGCAGTTTGATAAACAATCCTTCCTACTTGTGAACTTCCTGTAAAAAAAATCTTATCCCATTTTTGTGCCAATAATTCAGTTGTTTCATCGATTCCTCCTTCAACGACATGAAGAAACTCTGGTTGAAAGTTGGAGTTGATGATTTTTGCTATCGCCTTACTCGAGTGCGGAGCAATTTCGCTTGGCTTTAAAACAACTGTGTTTCCAGCGGTTATAGCAGCAATTGCTGGACCCAATAACAATAGATACGGATAATTCCATGCTCCTATTATCAACGTATTTCCAAGTGGTTCAGGAATAATATAACTTTTTGCAGGAAAATTCAATGCGTTTGTTCTTACCTTTTTTCGTCTTGACCACTTTTTAATTTTGGATATTGAAACATCAATATCTTTATAAACCAAAGCCAACTCAGTTGTAAAAGTATCAAATTTCGATTTTTTAAAATCGTTGTAAACAGCCAAATATAAACGGTCTTCATTTTTAATTAAAACATCTTTCAATTTTCGCAGTTGTTTAATTCGAAAATGAATATCTTTTGTCGCATTAGAAAAGAAGAAGGTTTGCTGATTTTCTACAAGTTCAGAATTTGTATTGTTTCCCATAAAGTAAAGATAAGTATTACGACTTATATTTCAAGTAATTCTATAAAATTTAATTACTCTATTGAATAAAAGAAAGACAGAGAAACGATATTTTCTTATACATCTAAAGGTATTATTATATGATAACTTGAATTTAAGAATTAATTTCCAAATCAAAAGTTATATTTGTAAGGAAAATACTGCGTAAAATATGCAAAAGAAATTTTTAGGGAATTTATTGTTCATCATTCTGCTGAACCTTATCATTAAACCTTTTTATATATTTGGGATTGATGTTCAAGTTCAAAACATTGTAGGTTCGGAAGCTTATGGACTTTATTTTGCACTCCTTAACATCTCGCTTCTTTTTAATATCTTCTTAGATGCAGGAATTACAAATTTCAATACAAAAAATACAGCGCAACACCCGAAAGTATTAACCAATTACCTCGGCTCATACTACGGAACAAAACTTATACTTACTGTTCCTTATATAGTTTTAACCGTTGGTTTTGCACTCATCATTGGCTACAATAAACTTGAACTTTACCTGTTGGGATTTCTAATATTCAACCAAATTCTTTCTGGCTTCACCATTTATATGCGTAGCAATTTCGCGGGATTACACCTTTTTAAAGTTGACGCACTCTTATCTATTTTAGATCGATTGTTTCTAATCGTTATTATTGGTGCATTTATTTATGGAAATGTTTCAGATGAACCAATTAAAATAGAATGGTTTGTTTATGCACAAACCATATCTTATGGACTCACCGTTTTAATTGGGTTAATTCTAACAAAAACCTTGATAGGAAACTTTAAAGTCAAACTTAAAAAGATATTTTCAATTGCTATTTTAAAGCAAAGTTTCCCTTTCGCTCTATTAATTCTTCTTACTATGGTTTATACCCGAATCGACGCAATAATGCTAGAAAGGATGTTACCAAATGGGAAAGAACAAGCAGGAGTTTATGCACAAGTCTTCCGATTACTGGACGCACTCAACATGTTTGCCTTTTTAGTAGCTGGAATTTTATTGCCGATTTTCGCTAGAATGATTGCCAACAAAGAATCTGTTAAACCAATTTTACAAATCGCAGGAAAGCTGTTAATTGGAATTGCCATCATAACTTCTATTGGATTGGCTATCAATGCAGAGTTGACCATTTCAACGATATATACCAATCACATTGAAAGTTCAACACAAGCTTTTCAATGGTTGATTTTCTGCTTCATTCCTTTGTCGATTTCTCATGTCTTCAGTACGTTGCTTACTGCCAACAACAACCTAAAATTTTTAAATATTATCGCACTCTCTGGAATTGTTTTGAATATTATTTTAAATCGTATTCTTATACCATCAATGGAAGCTGAAGGTGCAGCAATTGCAACATTAATCACTCAATCATTTGCTGCTTTGGCACAATTAATTCTTGTCTTGTTTATCTTCAAATTTAAAGTCCAATGGCGTGTGATTTACAAATTTATATCACTCATCATTCTTAGTTATTTCACATCTTGGTATTTAATGGTTAATTATAGCAATTTATGGAGTTTCCTCGTGACATTCGGAGTTGGTCTATTGTTTTTATTTCTATTAAAACTTATTAATATCAAAGATATTTTGGCTTTGGTCAGAATAAAAGAAAATCCAAAAGATGAATAAAAAAGCAGACTTATTGCATTATACAGTTTCAGGAGAAGGAAAACCCGTTGTTTTTATTCATGGTTTTTTAGAAGATAACCAAATGTGGAATAACTTGTTGCCCTATTTTGGACAAATAAAAGCTATCTACATAGAGTTACCTGGACATGGAAAAAGTAATTTACTACAACGTGAATTAACGTTAGATTCAATTGCCGAAGCATTTAAAAATACTATTCAGCACATTGGTTTATCAAAATTCATTGTTGTTGGTCACTCCATGGGCGGATATGTTGCTTTACATCTCACTGAAATAATGGAAAATAAGATTGAGAAATTAGTTTTATTTCATTCTCATCCTTGGGCAGATTCTGCGGATAAAAAAACAAATAGAACAAGGGCTGCGAAATTGGTAAAAAGCAGAAGGAATCTATTTGTTCGGGAAGCCATTACTGAATTGTATGCACCACAAAATAGAGAAAGGCTCCACAACGAAATTGAGTATGCAATTAAAATTGCTAAACAAATTTCTTCAGAGGCGATTGCACAGAGTTTAATTGCAATGCGAGATAGAGAAGATAAAGTTTCAGCTCTTGAGAAACTTCATGACAATGCCTTTATTATACATGGAGAGTTTGACCCGTTGGTTGATAAACAAAAAATGCAAGAAACTGCGTTGAAAAATGGAAATCATTTTTATTCAATCAACGGAATTGGTCACATCGGATACAACGAAGCACCCGAAAAAGTAGCAAAGATTTTATTACCGATTATTATTTAAAAATATCCCAATCTTTTACCTCAACTTCATAAATATCCATACTAGATTTTTGTCCAATTACTGTATAAGTTGACATGGTCACTTTTTCTAAATTAGGATAATATCTAAAATAAATATCATCGTTCACTGTGTTAAAATCTTTTCCAATATTAATCGGGTCTGACCACTGACCATTTCCAAGATTTTCAGTGATGTAAATATCATATCCTCCCATACCTGTTCTACCATTAGAAGAGAAGAATAAATATTTTCCGTCAGGTGTTATATACGGTGTGGTTTCATTTTCTTTTGTGTTGACGTTCATTGGCAATTTCTTAGCTGTACCCCAAGATTTTCCAACTTTTTCAACAACATAAATATCAGATTTTGATCTATCACCATCTCTGTCACTCACAAAATACATGGTATTTTCATCAGCTGTTAAAGTCGGAACACCATCAAAAAATGAAGTATTAATCGATTTATTAGAGATTGGTTTAGGCGCTGACCATCTTCCTTCGTTTCGTCTCTCAGAAATACAAATATCAGAACTTCTTGTTGAATTTTTAATACCTAAAACTGAAGTATTCACAGTTAGGTATGCAGTATTTCCATCGGCAGACAAATATCCAATTGCATCAAATCCTTCTGTGTTCATTCTTTCGATTTCATTGGTAGGGTTTTTCCACTCTCCATATTCTTCATCCCACTCAGTATAGTAAATATCCTCAAAATATCTTTGGTCATCGGGATTAATTCCACCACCTTTTGTATCGGGTCTTCTAGAAACAAAATATAATCCTTTACCGTCTGCTGTGTATAGTGCAGCGTAATCATCATAACCAGAATTTAGGTTATCTTGTAGCAATTGCTTTTCATAAACAGTTTCCTTATTTTCAATAGATTGAGCAAACTCAATTTCTCTAATTGATTGTTTAATGTTGTAGGCATCTCTTCGAAGTGCAGGTAATTGAATTTCAGCTAAGTCATAATTCATCCTAGCGCTGTCTAAATAACCTTGACGATGATAGGCTCTTGCCAATAAATAAAAAACATCGCCGTCGGTTGCTTCACTTAGCGATTCTGCAATTTTGCCATAGGTTAATGCATAACCATAATTATCTAATTGGTAATGCGCTTCTGCAATCCACAAAGATGTTTGGGGATTGTATGGATCTCTAACATAAGCCTCACGAAAACGACGTAAAGCATCTTGAATTCTTCCTTGATCAAACGACTTTCTTCCTTCCCCGATTAAATAAACCGCAGCTAATTTATTTACTACCGTTGTACTAGAATCGGTTGGCACTGGTACTTTTTTTGTGTCCGCAGCGAAAGCTCCAGAGGTTGCCAATCCAAGAAAAACAATTATATAACCTAATATTTTCATAACTTTTATAGTAATTTTATGTTTTTGGTTAACAAAAATACAACTTTAATGCAGAATAAAGAAAATTCCGTACCAAACTTTAAAAGTAGCATAATTTATTGAAATAGCAAATTAAATTCAATTTGAAACTTGGACCTGCCCAACACTATAATTTTAGTAAACTATTGAAGTTTTTCGCAATGATTTTATTATCTTCGTAATCAATTTTGAACAAATTAACATCTCAACATGAATTTATCTTCACTTACAGCAATATCTCCAATTGACGGTCGTTACAGAGATAAAGTTAAAAATCTTGCCCCATATTTTTCTGAATATGGACTCATTAAAAATCGTATTTTTGTCGAAATAGAATATTTTATTGCTTTAGTGCAGTTAAATTTACCAACTCTTACTGATTTTCCTCAAGAAAAGATAAATGAACTTAGAAAGATCCATGAAACTTTCAGTGAGAAAGATGCTGATATCATTAAAGACACAGAGTCAATCACCAATCACGATGTGAAAGCTGTAGAGTACTTTATAAAAGATAAAATGACAAAAATCGGATTAGGAAAATATTCTGAATTTGTGCATTTTGGCTTAACTTCTCAAGATATAAATAATACAGCAATTCCTCTGGCTATAAAAAACGCAATCGAATCGGTTTATTTGCCCATGTTGAGCGATGTTATGGAAAGTTTGCAACAACGTATTGATGAATGGAAAAATGTTTCAATGCTTGCCAGAACGCATGGTCAACCTGCTTCGCCCACAAAGTTAGGAAAGGAAATTAAAGTTTTTCATGAACGATTATCCATCCAAATCCAACAATTAAAATCTATTCCATTTTCTGCAAAATTTGGCGGGGCAACAGGAAATTTAAGTGCACATTTTGTGGCATATCCAAACATAGATTGGGTGAAGTTTTCTAATGACTTCGTGAAAAATTACTTGAACCTTGATAGAAGTCAAACGACCACACAAATAGAACATTATGACAACCTTGCGGCGCTGTTCGATGCAATGAAGAGAATCAATACAATTCTTATTGACTTAAACCGGGATTTTTGGACATATATTTCTATGGATTATTTTAAGCAAAAATTAAAAAAGGGAGAGGTTGGCTCAAGCACAATGCCACATAAGGTAAATCCGATTGATTTCGAAAATGCGGAAGGAAATCTTGGTATTTCTACGGCACTTTTAGAGCATTTATCACATAAACTCCCTATTTCAAGGCTACAAAGAGACTTAACAGACTCTACAGTACTTAGAAACATTGGCGTCCCATTTGCTCATACAATTCTTGCTTTCCAATCGACCGTTAAAGGAATGAACAAACTTCTGCTTAATGATAATAAATTGGAAAATGATTTGGAAAATAATTGGGCTGTTGTTGCCGAAGCGATTCAAACGATTTTACGTAGAGAAGGATTTCCAAAACCTTATGAAATATTGAAAGATTTAACCCGTAACAATACGTTTATTACAAAAGAAATTGTTCATCTTTTTATTGACGAACTTAAGATATCGGATAATTTAAAAAGTGAACTAAAAAATATAACCCCTCAGAATTATACTGGGATTACAAAATATTAAAGCGGCACACAATTTGAAAGGTATATTGTCGTTATTAAATTTGATATAAAAATTATGAGGTTGTTTTTAAAATATTTCCTGCTTTTTTCCTTGGTTTTACTTTATAACAACCTTACCAGTGGTCAAGAATCGGGAATTAAAAATATTTTCTTTGGCGACATCCAAAACAGCTCATCTTTTGTAGAAAGTATTGCTCCAATCAATTCCGAAGATATCTTATGTGTTCGATATCAAGGTTCTATCGGTAACATGTTTTCGAGAAACAAAGGAAATTATACTTTTGACCTCGTAAAAAATGGAAATTTACCCAATTCAAAACCCATAAAATTTAAAGGTAAAGGTAGAAATACAAATTTGATTAATTACACATTTCTTGGAAATGCAATTATTGGGCTATCACACAGAAGTACAATGAGTTCGACGCAACCAAACTTTTTCTATCATTACATCAATCCTCAACTAAAAGAAAAAGAAAATCACGGTTTCCCATTGGAAGGTTTTGGAGATTATTTAAGAAGCACTGACATTTCCAGAATCCGAATGTTTCATAACAAAAACCGTCAGTTTGCAGGAATATTATATTATCCTCAAACCAAATCGGGGGAACATTCTACAATCAAATATGCAGTTTTTGAAGATGATTTTAAAAGTCCAACAAACAATATTTTCATCCATCCATTCTCTTCGAGTGAGTTTAGGGTGCTTGATATTTTGATTGAAAACAAAGAAAAACATGTACTTGTCATAGGAAACTATCCCAATGCTTCAACATATAACAGGGGGCAACAAAAATCTACTCATCCCTATTTTGATAATATTACACTAAACTTCACCAATCAAGGAGAAATAACTACACATACGATTAAAAGTTCTGGGATTTATTATGCAACAGTTGAAACACTTTCTACAGATTCATCAATAATACTAACGGGTAATTTTTCCAGTCAAATTGAAGGAAATTTAGAAGGTGTTTATTTCTTTGAATTTGACAAAGATGGTCAGTTGATTCATGAAAACTATAGCCAATTTAGTACAACACATCAAATCGCAATAATGGATTTTAAGCAAAATGAGGCGCCAAATCCTACTTATCAAGATGTCCGATACAGCCGATTTAATATTCTCTCACTTGAAGAAATTCGGGATGGATACGTTTCTATCGTTGAATATAATGCTATTGAATACCAATATGGAAGTGCTAACTTTGCGGGAACCATAAGTAGTGGAGATAATACAGTCCATTGGAGCGGTGATTTACTTGTAACAAAAATCTCAAAAAATGGAGATATTTTATGGAGCAAAGTCATCCAAAAATCACAAAGAACAATAAATGATGGAGGTTATTACCTTTCTTCATCTATTTATGTAGGTAAAAATAAAATTCATCTATTTTTTAATGATAATTTGAGGAATTATGGTACTGACGAGAAATATAACCCTGAAGGAACTCGTCCGCAGTATGTTAATTTTGGAAAAAACTATACCTTGGCTCATGTTGAGATAGATAATTTATCTGGAGATGTTATTCGAACAAGTCTAATTGGAAAGACTAACGTCGGAACTTATATTGTACCTCAACTTTATGCAAAGTCCAAAAAAGACAATCAATTATATATTTACAGCAGGAAGGATAAGAAAAGTCGTTTCGGAATAATCTATTTCTATGATTGATAATAAATTCGTTGGCTATTCAACAGAACTTTTTAAATTTGTCGTAATGGTTAACAAAGACATCAAAACAGTATGCCCAAACGAGTTTTAACGATATTGTTATTTCTTACTTGTTCCTTCGCTTTTGGTCAACGAGATGTGAGCGAAGCAATCGGAACTCCTTATGTTGGTATTCAGTATGGAGCCAACTTTCCGATGGGAGATTTGGCCGAACGCTATGGCTTTTTTAATGCAATTGGTGCTCACGCAGGATACAAAACGAAGAAAAACTGGGTTTTTGGAATAGATGGAAACTTCTTTTTTGGTAACAAAATCAAAATTGAAGGACTCTTTGATAATTTATTGAATCAAGACGGTCTTCTAATCGGAATAAACGGAAATACCGCTGAAGTTGGTACTTTCTTCAGAGGTTTCCATATAAATGGTGTTGTAAGTAAAATAATTCCGTTGGGAAAACCCAATCCAAACTCAGGACTGATGATTCAAATGGGTGCTGGATATTTATGGCACAAATTGTTAATCGACTCAAGAGAAGGAGTTGTGCCTCAATTGACCAATGAATATGCAAAAGGATACGATAGACTATCTATCGGGTTTAATACATCCGAATTTATCGGCTATAGCTACATGGCTGATAGAGGGATTTTAAATTTTTATGTCGGATTTTACTTTCAACAAGGTTTTACTTATAATCAAAGAGACATATTTTGGGATAAGCCGAATGAAAAAACTGATAAAGGCTTAAGATTTGAACATATTTTAGGTGTAAGAGTTGGCTGGTTGATTCCTATTTATAAACGTGAACCCAAGGATTTCTATTTTAACTAATTATGCTATATAATTTAGGTGTATATTTATATGGAACTTTCATCAAGATAGCGGCTACTTTTAATCCAAAAGCAAAACTTTGGATAGATGGAAGAAAAGATTATTGGAAATCCCTCCCGAATGTATCTAAAAGGAATGTTATTTGGTTTCATTGCGCCTCTTTAGGTGAATATGACCAAGGAAAACCCATCATTGAAAAATGGAAAAAAAACAACCCTACGGATTTTATTTTAATCACTTTTTTTAGTCCTTCGGGATATGAAAACATTAAAAACAAATCCATTGGAGATTACACTTGTTACATTCCTTTGGATACACCCCAAAATGCCAAAAGATTTATTCAACATTTTAAACCAAGCGTTACATTTTTTGTAAAATATGAAATCTGGGTAAATCACCTTAAACAAGCCAAAAAAAGTGGTAGCCGATTATTTTTAATGAGTGCTTTGTTTAGAGAAAACCATCGTTTTTTCAAGTGGTATGGTGGTAATTTCAGAAAAGTACTTCACTTATTTGAGCATATTTTTGTTCAGAATGAAAAAAGTAGAAAACTTTTAGAAAACATTGGTTATGGTTCAATAACTTTAAGTGGCGATACGAGGTTTGATCGAGTTTATCAACGTGCATCAGAGAAAAATACAAATTCTTTTTTAGATGTTTGGGCAAAAGATAAGAATGCTTTTGTGATTGGTAGTTCGTGGACAGAGGACGAAGCCATTTTAATTCCACTTATCAATCATTCTATTATAGAAGCTCCAATTATCATGGCTCCACACGAAATCAACAAAAAAAACATTGATTCAATTACCCGTCAATTGCAAGTTTCATTTCAATTATACACAGATATAGAAGATGGAGCGGAGTTAAAATCTACCACAGCAGTATTAATCTTGAATTGTATTGGTGTTTTAGCGGATGCATACCGTTACGGGAAGTATGCTTATGTAGGTGGCGGATTTCGGACAGGTTTACACAATATCTTAGAGCCCGCAGCTTTTGGATTGCCTGTTATTTTTGGCCCAAAACATGATAAATTCCCGGAAGCACAACAATTTATTGATGCAGGAATTGGTCGGGACATTTCAAATTCCACTGAGCTTATTCAATCTTACGAAGATTTTAGAAATCAGCCAAATATCCACCAAAAAGTGAATAGATTTATTGAGAAAAATGTAGGCGCAACGGATGAAATCATTGGTTATTTTTCAACAACCGAACAACAAAGCACCGACTAATCTCTACCTCCCAACAAATTTAATAAAGAAAGAAATAAGTTAACAAACAGTATATACAACGACATTCCTCCAATTAAACTTAATTTTTGGCGTGTTTCTCCGTCAATTGAAGAATCTGATGCTACCGCTTTTAGTCGTTGCATTTCCCATGCGGTTAAACCTGTAAATACAAAAACACCGATAATAGAAATTACATATCCCATCATTTCACTTTGCATAAACATATTTACAATTGATGCGATAAAAATTCCAATGAACAACATAAACAGTAAACTTCCCATTTTTGTTAAGTCAACCGATGTTGTGTATCCCAAAACCGCCATTGCACCGAACGCTGCTGCGGAAATAAAGAATGTTGACGCAATACTTCCTATACTATAAACAAAGAATATCGAAGAGAAACTTGCTCCCATCAAAGCTGAAAAGACAATAAATAAGAGAATCAATGTGCCTTTTGAAAAGCTTTTGTACTTAGCGTTGATTAAAAACACAAATGCCAAAGGAGAAAATGCTACAACATAGAAAAGTGGACTAATGCTTTCTGTATCCTTGTTGATGAACCATTCTATAAATAATCCCGAACTTGCTAAATACCATGAAACCAATCCTGAAACAATCAGTCCTAAAAACATATATGAATACACACTCGAAAAGAATGATTTCACTTCTGTTTGAGTAACTTCTCTTTGAATATGTGTTCCTTCAAATGGTTGATTTATCCAATTTTCCATATTATACTGTATTTTTTCAATATTTCATGCAAATATACGAAGGAAATCTCTAAATACAATTGATAAAATTTGATGTTTGCTTATTTTAACAAATCAAGGTTATGACTGTAAAAAATCATCTAAATCTCTCCGCTCTTTTTTTGAAGGCTTTCCTGTACCATATCGACGATAGTTGGCTTGTGCAACTTGATAAATTTTGTATTTCTCAACTTCTTCTTCTGGCGTAATATCAGTCAAATAATCTTCTACTAATTTTGCTCCCACCCTTCGCTCTAATAGGGCTTTAATCTTATAGGAAAATACAGCATTGTTTTTCCTAAATTCTATCATATCTCCAACTTTAACAAAAGCAGAAGGTTTTGTTATTTCTCCGTTTAACCTTACCTTCCCTTTTAAAATTATATCTGTGGCAACAGTTCGTGTTTTCGTTAAGCGTACAAACCAAATGTATTTATCGATTCTCATGTTGTTTTAATTGGATGTGTAAATTAATAAAAAATGAATGTATATATAAATAACCGCTATCATTTTCACAAAAAAGACTATTATTTACACTAAATAAACATGCGTTTTAAAATAACTTTCTTTAAAGAGTAAACGCATTATTTTCATCATTTTTTTCTATACGATAAAATTATTATTTTTGTAAAAAACATAAAAATGAAAACAATCGCTTCTGCTAATTTTAAGAACCAACGCGCACTAATTCGTGTTGATTTTAATGTACCACTAAACAATGAGTTAGAAGTAACCGATAACACACGAATTAAAGCGGCAATTCCTACAATTAAACATGTTTTAGAAAAAGGTGGAAGTGTTGTATTAATGTCGCATTTGGGAAGACCTAAAGAAGGTCCTGAACACAAATTTTCACTTCGACACATCGTTTTTGAGTTAGAGAAACTGATTGAAACTTCTGTTATTTTTTTAGATAATTGTATAGGAAGATATACATTGCAAGTAACTTCAAATCTTCAACCAGGACAGGTTGTATTGTTAGAAAATCTACGTTTTTACAAAGAAGAAACCGCTGGTGATGAGGAATTTGCTAAAAAGCTATCTCAACATGGTGATATTTATATAAATGATGCGTTTGGAACGGCACACAGAGCACATGCAAGTACGGCAGTAATTGCCAAATACTTCCCAAACGATAAGTATTTTGGACTCCTTTTAGAGAGAGAAATTGCAAACATTGATGCTGTATTGAAAAATCCTCAATCTCCAACAGCTGCAATAATTGGCGGAGCAAAGGTAAGTTCTAAAATCAGCATAATTGAGCATTTAATGGATTCGGTGGATGAAATTATTATTGGTGGAGGAATGGCTTATACTTTTATCAAAGCCTTAGGCGGAAAAGTTGGAACTTCACTTGTGGAGGACGATTATATAGAAACTGCCCTGAGTGTAATCGAAAAAGCGAAAGCAAAAGGTGTGAAAATTCATCTTCCATCCGACACAGTGATTGCCAACCAATTCTCCAACGATGCTGAAATTAAAAGTTGTCCGACAAATGAAATTCCTGATGGTTGGATGGGATTAGACTTATCAACCAACTCAATTAAAACATTTTCACAAGTTATAGAAAATTCTAAAACAATTCTATGGAATGGTCCAATGGGAGTTTTTGAAATGTCGAATTTCAAAAAAGGCACAGAAGCGATTGCCAACGCTTTGGTTAAAGCTACTGAAAATGGCGCATTTACATTGGTTGGTGGTGGCGATTCTGTAGCAGCGATTAATGCTTTAAATCTTTCAGACAAAGTTAGTTACGTCTCCACTGGAGGCGGAGCAATGCTTGAATACCTTGAAGGGAAAGAACTACCTGGAATCCAAGCAATTTTATCGTAAGGAGTTTTTTTGTCAAATCTCGGTACAAATTGTTTGTACCTCACAATTCACTTTGACTGGCAAAGAGCGTGCGACACAACAAAAAAACTTCTCTAAAGATATTTAAAATTCAATCCTGGGAAGTGAGCTCCGTTCCCTAAATCTTCTTCTATTCTAATGAGTTGATTGTACTTAGCCATTCTATCACTTCTTGACGCTGAACCTGTTTTAATTTGTCCACATCCCAATGCGACAGCCAAATCAGCGATTGTATTATCTTCTGTCTCTCCACTTCTGTGGCTCATAACAGATGTAAATCCGTTTCGTGTTGCCATTTGAACAGCTTCAATGGTTTCCGTTAAAGTTCCAATTTGATTTACTTTGATGAGAATAGAATTCCCTGTTTTTTCTTGAATACCACGACTCAATCGCTTTGTATTTGTTACAAATAAATCATCACCAACCAATTGAACTTTATGACCAATTGCTTCTGTCAACATTTCCCATCCTTTCCAATCATCTTCGTCTAAACCATCTTCAATTGAAACGATTGGGTATTTTTCGGACCATGTTTTCCAAAAATCCACCATTTCTTCAGATGTTCTTTCCTCACCAGTTGATGAAAACACATACTTCTTTGTATCTGAATTGTAAAATTCAGAACTTGCAGCATCCAAAGCAATCCAAACATCTTTTCCAGGAACAAATCCTGCTTTTTTGATTGCTTCAATTACAACTTCAATTCCTTCTTCATTTGAACCTAAATCGGGGGCAAATCCACCCTCATCACCAACATTGGTTGAAAGTCCCTTCTCTGATAAAACTTTCTTTAAGTTATGGAAAATTTCAACACCCATTCTCAATGCTTCGGAAAATGATTTTGCGCCAAATGGCATTACCATAAACTCCTGAATGTCGATTTTATTATCTGCATGTTCTCCTCCGTTTAGGATATTCATCATTGGTACAGGCATTGTGTTTGCTCCTACTCCACCAATATATTTATACAAAGGTAAACCAACAACATTTGCTGCCGCTTTTGCCACAGCTAAAGAAACACCTAAAATGGCATTTGCTCCTAAATTTCCTTTATTTTCTGTGCCATCTAACTCCAATAATTTTGCATCAATCGCTCTTTGATCTAATACATTAAAACCAAACAAATGTTCGTCAATAATGGTATTTACGTTTTCTACTGCTTTTAAAACACCTTTTCCAAGGTAATAGTTTTTATCACCGTCTCTTAATTCTACCGCCTCATGTTGTCCAGTAGAAGCTCCTGAAGGAACTGCTGCTCTTCCCATGAAACCTTCATCTGTGTAAACATCTACTTCGATTGTAGGATTTCCTCTTGAATCCAAAATTTGTCTTGCATGAATTTTTTCAATTCTTCCCATTGTACAAAAAAATTAGTTTAATATATTTAAAAAATCTTCAAGTAAATAACCTGAATCGTGGGGACCAACACTTTGTTCTGGTTGATATTGCACAGAAAAAACAGGTTTCCCTTTTATTGCTATTCCTGCAACGGTATTATCATTCAAATGACTGTGAGTTATTTCTATATTAGGATTTGCTTCTGCACTTTCTCTTGTCACTACGAACCCGTGATTTTGACTTGTAATTTCTAATTTTGCCGTTTTATGGTTAATAACGGGATGATTAACTCCTCGGTGTCCATTTAGCATTTTTTCTACCACTAAACCTTGACTTAGAGCAACAAGTTGATGTCCCAAATTAATTCCAAAGATAGGAGTTCCAGAATCGATGAATTGTTTTACTAAATTAATTGATTCTTCCATTGCATTTGGATCTCCTGGTCCTGCAGAAAGCACAATACCATCAGGATTATACTTCATAATCTCTTGAAAAGAGGCAGTCATGGGAAATACTTTTACTTCACATTTTCTATTGTTTAGGAATCTCACAACATTTCTCATTGATCCATAATCTATAACGGCAATTTGGTATTTAGTTTCTTCTGTTGACGATTGGAATGTAATTGGATCTTCGATTGTAACTTTGTTCGCTAATGCGAGTCCTTTCATAGAAGGAACTTTTTTCAATTCTTCTTTTAATTCTTCGATAGATACACCATCTTCAGTAGATAGAATTGCGTTCATTGTGCCATTATCTCTAAGGTGTTTAACCAAATTTCGCGTATCAATCTCACAAATTCCAATTTTTTTGGAATTATTCATCAACTCATTTAGAGACGAATCTGCAAGTTTACGTGAAATAATTTCTGAAAATTCCTTTACGACGATTCCTGAACATTGAATCTGATTGATTTCAGAATCAGAAGAAGTTACTCCATAATTACCAATGTGGCTTGTACTCATCACGATTATTTGGCCATGGTTAGAAGGATCAGTAAAAACCTCTTGGTAACCACTCATTCCTGTATTAAACACTAATTCTCCAGTCGTTCTACCTGGTTTACCGATTGGTTTTCCGTAAAACGTTGTTCCATCTTCTAAAAGTAATACCGCTTTTGAATTTTCGTTCATGTGATTTATGTTTTTGCAAAAGTAACAATTTCAAAGCGACTTGTGGGAAAGAAAAAAGATTCTCTCCTTACATTTATAAACAAATTGTTAATTATGAAACTACTTTTCCTTTCTCCAGAGCGTCAAACCATTTTCTAACCATTCAAAGAAAGCCCTTTGGTTACCATGGTTCAGATAGTTTGCTGGACCATTTCCAATATCATTTCCATTCGTATCTTGGAGAATATAGTATGGCTGAGTTGCAACACCGTATTCAGTAATTTCTTTATACGCCCATTTATCTCCAATTGTTCTCAATGTTTTCACTCTTCCATTAGGGTAAGTCACTTCAATTTGTTCTTCTTTTGGCAATAATGTTCGTTCATCCACATGTAATGATACGATTACAACACTATCTCGAAGATAATCTATCACACCTGGTTTTCCCCAAACATTTTCCTCCATTTTCCTACAATTCACGCAAGCCCATCCTGTAAAATCAACAAAAAGTGGTTTATCAACGTTTTTTGCATGCGCCAAAGCTTTGTCGTAATCGTGGAAGACCATTATATTTTGTGGACCAAGATACATTCCTTCTACAAACCCAGCGGAATTTCTATCGGATATTCCATAGGAAATTTCTCCAGAACTTTTCCCAACTCCCAATGGCGATTCGCTATAACTCATTGGGGGTGGAAATCCACTAATTATTTCTAAAGGTGCACCCCACATTCCTGGCATGAGGTAAATAACAAATATAATCGAAAACGTTCCAAGCAAAGAACGTCCTACTGAAATCTTATCGGTTTTGCTATCGTTTGGTAATCTAAACAATCCAAACAAGTAAAGGGCAAGTACAATAAATATTCCAATCCAAATCGCCAAGAACAATTCTCTTTTCAACCATCCTAATTGAAGGGTTAAGTCTGCATTTGAAAGAAACTTAAATGCAAAAGCCAGTTCAATAAGTCCTAAAACAACCTTAACTGTATTCATCCAACCTCCAGATTTCGGTAAAGAATCCAACCAACTTGGGAATGCAGCAAAAAGAGCAAAAGGAAGTGCCAACGCCAGTGAGAATCCAAGCATTCCAATAATTGGAGCTGCACCAACTCCAGCTGTTGCAGAATGAACTAAAATCAGTCCAACAATTGGTCCTGTACAAGAGAATGAAACGATAGCCAAAGCCAAAGCCATAAAAAAGATACCAAAAAACCCACCTTTATCTGCTTTTTCGTCAGATTTATTTGCCCACGAACTTGGCAATGTTATTTCAAATGCCCCCATAAACGAAACTGCAAAAACAACAAAGATGACAAAAAAGACAACGTTAAGAATTGGGTCTGTTGATAAAGAGTTTAAAGCCTCCGCACCAAATATTGCTGCTACTGCTGTACCTAAAACCACATAAATTGCAATAATAGACAAACCATATTTTAATGCGTTACCAATTCCTTGTGTCTTTGTTTTACTTTTACCTGTAAAAAAACTAACCGTAAGCGGAATCATAGGGAACACACAAGGTGTTAACAATGCCAATAATCCAAATCCAAAAGCCAGAAAAAATATACCCCATAAAGAATAATCTTCGATGTTTGCTTTTTGCTTTGTATCTGGTTCAACTACGTTTGATTCCTCTGATGACGCATTGGTCATCTCTTCTCCTTCACCCGCAAACCACGAAGAGTCATCAGCCATCATAACTTCTTCAAAATCTTCGTTATCATCAATATTCTCATTATTTTCTTGTACTGAACTAGATAAATCATCACAACCTTTTACCTTTACTGTAAATGTTTCCTCATAAGGAAATAAACAGTTAACGGAATCACAGGTTTGGAATCCAAAATCAAGATTTAGATTAAAATCATTTTCTGATGTTACCTTTATCTTTTGTTTAAAGGTAAAACTTCCTTCGAAATATGTGGTTACCTCATCAATTGCTTCCAAATATCCTTCTTTTGGCTTTGGAGCGATGACACCACCAACAAGTTCGTAATTTTTAGAAGGATGAACCTTAAAAGTTGTAGGAATGGCAAAACTTTCTTCTGACAATACCAATGCGTTGATGTGCCATCCGTTTTGAATATTTATCTTACCTATGACAGTTGCGTCACAACCGTTTTGTTGAACCGAGAAATCCCATTTAACAATATCCTCAGGCATAACTTGAGAATATCCTAAATTTATGAATCCTAAAATAACTAATAATAAACTGTATGTTCTAAACATAAATTCTAATTTCTTTATACTGCAAAAACAATTAGTTACAAATAACGTCATTCCAGCCGAAAGAATAAAGTAATTAAACTTTTTTTAACGAATGGAATGCTTTATTTGTAACAAAGGTAACCTTAGCAAATTTACTTAAAGTGATTGAGAAGTAAAAGTGAGAATTTAGTTAATTATTGTATTTCTAAATAATAACATCATGTATTCTTGAAATGGGAATCCAAACACCGCCTTTTAGACAAATATAATCTTGCCCTGTACACCAAATCGTTGTGTTTACTTGTTTTACACTTTCGTCATCTTCAAAAATAATAGTTACCTTGCGGTGATGAATGTTTCCAAGGCTTGCAGCGTTTGCTAAATTTTGAAAAAGCTGAGGAGATTGTTCCACACTTATCTTATTCTTAAAGGTTAAATCTGGGATAGATTCTTTCTCTATTAATGTTGGGTTTTTAAACATATTATAGGGTTTTAAAGTTTTAAGGATAACTAAGATAAGATATTTTTTTATAATATCAAATATTTTTAATAATTTTTCGTGCAGGCAGGTTCAAGTTTCAAATGCGACACTACAATAATTTCTATTTTATAAAATTATTTAATTGTCAAATGGATAAAATGAATCCATATATCAACATTAGAATCTTCTATTGTTTAAAACTATATCAGGTAATCTGTTTGAAACGCTCGATTTTATTATATTTTTGTCTTATCATATAATTTATTAAAAAATGAAAGAAGCAGCACTGCGCCAAGCAACAGTAGAAGACGCAATCGAATTAGGTTTAACAGCCGAAGAGTTTGAAATGGTAAAGGATATTTTGGGACGAGTTCCAAATTTCACAGAAACGAGTATATACAGCGTAATGTGGTCTGAACATTGCTCTTATAAAAACTCTATCCTATGGTTAAAAAAATTACCAAAGGAAGGACCGAACATGTTGGTTCAAGCAGGTGAAGAAAACGCTGGAATGGTTGATATTGGCGACGGACTGGGTTGTGTTTTTAAAATTGAATCACATAACCATCCAAGTGCTGTAGAACCCTATCATGGTGCTGCAACTGGTGTTGGAGGAATTAATCGTGATATTTTCACCATGGGCGCACGACCAATTGCTGGGCTAAACTCTTTACGACTTGGCAATCTTAAAGAAGACCGAACAAAATGGCTCCTAAAAGAAGCTGTCAAAGGAATGGCCGACTATGGAAATACTTTGGGCGTTCCAAATATTGGTGGAGAATTGATATTCGACGAATCTTTCCATTCAAATCCACTTGTAAATGCTTTTTCCGCAGGAATTATTGATCCTAAGAAGATGATATCAGCAACCGCAAGTGGAGTTGGAAATCCTGTCTATATTGTTGGAAGACACACAGGAAGAGAAGGAATTGCTGGAGCTGCTTTCGCATCAAAAGTTATTACAGAAGAAACTATTGATGGGATGTCTGAAATCCAAAAAGGAGACCCAGAAGTTGAAAAACGTCTTTTAGAGGCTACTTTAGAACTGGCAGAAACAAATGCAATCGTAGGGATGCAAGATATGGGTGCTGCCGGAATCACTTGCTCCACCTGCGAAATGTCTGCCGAAGGAAAGGTTGGAATGGATATTTGGTTAGACAAAACACCTGTAAAACATGAAAAAATGCAACCTTTTGAAATTCTTCTTTCAGAAACTCAAGAACGTATGCTCATTGTGGTTAATAAAGGTGAAGAAAAAGTTGCTGAAGAAATATTTAAAAAATGGGATCTGCCTATCGACCAGATTGGTGTTGTAACGGAAGGAACCAACATTCGCTATTTTTATAACAAAGATTTGGTAGCAGAAGTACCAGCAGAATCTCTTGTGCTTGGTGGAGGTGCACCTGTATATGAAAGAGAATATAAAGAACCTACATATTACCAAGAATATAAAAAGTTTGACATAGAAAACGTGGAACAACCTGAAGATTTAAAAGAAGTGGCTAATTTTCTTCTAGAACACCCAAATATTGTCTCTAAACACTGGATTCAGAATCAATTTGATTCAAATCCAAATGGCAAGACAATCTCTGACCACATCCCAACAGATGCTGGCATTGTTGAAATCGAAGGAACAAGAAAACTGTTAGCGATGACCGTTGATTGTAACTCTAGATATGTACACGCAGACCCGCAACAAGGAACAGCAATGGCAGTTGCTGAAGCAGCTCGAAATATTGTCTGCTCTGGTGGAATTCCTAGTGCTATTTCTAATTGTTTAAACTTTGGAAACCCGTACAATCCCGAATCATATTGGCAGTTTGTTGAAGCCATCAAAGGGATGTCTGAAGCATGCCTAAAGTTTAAAACGCCTGTGACTGGCGGAAATGTTTCTTTCTACAACCAAACTGTTAAAGATGGCAATGAAACACCTGTTTTCCCTACGCCAACAATTGCTATGATTGGAATCATTGAAAATAAAGAGCGTGTGATGTCTCTGAACTTCAAGCAAAAAGGCGATTTAATCTTTATGCTAGGGGAAACTGCGGAATGCATCGCGAGTTCTGAATATTTAACTTCTTTCCATAAGGTCGTAGAATCTCCAGCACCATATTTTAATATCGATAAAGAGTATAAGATACAAGAAACTGTAAAAACTTTGATCACTAAAAACTTCATCACTGCAGCTCACGATGTTTCAAATGGTGGATTGTTTATCACTTTGGTTGAGATGTCCCTACCAAATGAGTTAGGTTTTGACATTGTAACTGATTCATTCATTCGGGAAGATGCATTTTTATTCGGTGAAGCTGGAGGAAGAGTGGTTGTATCAGTTTCAGAAGATTTTGAAGATGATTTTATTGAGTATATGATGACGTCAGGTGTTGAATACATGTTACTTGGTCATGTTACACAAGGAAAAATAGTGATTGATGACGAACATTACGGATTCATTCAGGCTGCAAAAGAAAAGTACAACAAAACTTTGGAGAATTTGATTTAGATTTTTGAGTTTAGTTCTTTTTAATTACTTTTGTATAAATCTTTAATCAAAATTTATAGCATGCAACTGTACAATACATTGAGTAAAGAGGAATTGAAAAAGCAATTGGAGAAAAAAGGAGTTAAGTTCACTACTATTTCCTTTTATCAATATGCACATATTCAAAATCCTCAAATTTTTAGAGACCATTTATATCAAATGTTGAATAAATTAGGAGTTGTTGGACGAATTTATGTCGCAAAAGAAGGAATAAATGCACAAATCGGTGTTCCTTCCGAAAACTTAGAGCAACTCAAAAAGGAACTTTACGAAATCAACTTTTTAAATGGTGTTCGATTAAATATTGCCGTTGAAGATTCACGCGCACCTTTCTCATTTATTAAACTAAAAATCAAAGTAAGGGATAAAATCTTAGCAGATGGTTTAAGTGATGAAACATTTGATGTAACTAACATAGGGAAACATCTATCTGTAAAGGATTTTAATGAATTAACAGATGACCCAGAAACGATACTTATCGACATGAGGAATCATTATGAATCAGAAGTTGGCCATTTTAAGGGTGCAATTACTCCTGACGTAGATAATTTTAGAGAATCACTTCCGATTATTGAAGAGGAAATCCTAAAAGGTAATGAGGACAAGAACATTGTTTTATATTGTACTGGAGGAATTCGTTGTGAGAAAGCTTCTGCTTGGTTTAAGCATCGAGGTTTTGAAAAGGTACACCAACTAGAAGGTGGAATTATCAAATATGCGAACGATAGTAAAGAACTTGGAATTGAAAATAAATACATCGGAGCCAATTTTGTTTTTGATGAACGAAGGGCTGAAAGAATCTCTGATGATGTAATTGCTGTTTGTCACCAATGTGGTAATCCTTGTGATGTTCATACAAACTGTAACAACGAAGCTTGTCATCTTTTATTCATCCAATGTGATGATTGTAAAACTAAGTTAGACGGCTGTTGCTCCGAGGAATGTATGGATATTTATCATTTACCTTATGAAGAACAGAAAGCTTTACGCAAAGGAAAAGTAAACAGCAATGCAATTTTCAAAAAAGGTCGTTCAGAAAAGCTAAAGTTTAAGGTAAACCGAAGTAAACCTGTGGAAGTACCAGAAATGGTAAAACTGAAAAATGAATTAAGAAAATAAATTAGAAAAAAGTGCGTTTTCATTTTTTAGAGTTACAACTCATAGTTGGTCGAAAATAAAATTAGGTAATTACTCCTTATAATTTTCATATAGTAAACATTCACTTTTCATTTCATCTATTATAAAGTCATCTCCTATCCCATTGGCATTTTATTTCTAATAAAATAGAATCCCAACAATACAATTGTCATGATAAGTACATTTAATATCCATAGATATTCAAAAGAATAGTTATGAACCAGCATTGTAGCAGAAAAAGGCATAAAAACAAAAGCTAACGAGATGCTTAATCCTTGCAATCCCATATAGGCTCCACGATTTTTTTCAGTAGACCGTTTTGTGGCGATTGTGGATATAAAAGGCATAATTAAAAGTTCAGACAAACTCAAAAACATCATCGACATAACGCAAGAAGTCAAAGAAGTGTCGATTAGTAACCAAGCGAAAGCAATAAGAAGAAACAATGATCCGCCAACAAGATTGGTATAAATGTTAAACTCCTTATCTGCAAAATTCACAACTGGCATTTCTGTAATAAAAACAAATATTCCGTTAAAAGCGAGCAATAATCCTATGGTTGCATTACTAAAACCCAAACTTTGTTCGTAAAACATTGGGAGAATTGTAAAAAGTTGAAAAAATATACAAGCGTATAAAAAACAAAAGATGCTGAAAATGATAAACCATTTATCTCGATAAGGTGAACCCTTATATTCATTTCCTGTCAACACCTCAGGTTCTTTTCTAACATGTTTATTCCTTTTCTCGCGTCTAAAAAAGTACCAGAAAAACACCAGTGCAGCAGTTAAACTTGCAATTGAGTTACCATAAAATAACCATGCATAAGAAATTGCTGCTAGAAATCCACCTAAAGCAGGTCCAAATGAAAAGCCAAGATTAATTGCCAGTCGATTCAACGAAAAAGAGCGTGTCAGGTTTTCTTTCTTTGCATATGCTGTAATCGCCACAGAGTTGGCTGGTCGAAAACACTCATTGATAAAACTTAACACTAAAATCACCAAGGACATTTCTAGTACGGTATCTAAGCGTGAAAGAACGATAAAAATCGGTGCGGCAAGAAATAGACTTAGAAATTGAATATAGAACGACCCGACTTTATCTGTTAGCCATCCTCCAACAATCGAACCGATTAAACCTCCAATACCAAAACAACTCATTACAATTCCTGCTTGATCTGTCTTAAAATTTAATTCTGTGACAAGGTAAACCGTTAGAAATGGGATCACCATTCCGCCCATTCTATTTAGAAGCATTACAAGGGATAACATCCAAGATTCGGAAGATAGCCCTTGAAACGAAGATCTATATGAATGAAAAAAGTTAAACACAAAAACTATATTAAAAATGTAAAATTAATGTATTCTTTGTCTTTAATATTCATATCTAGCATATAAAGTTGTCCACCAAAAAAGTATCTCTTTTTATTCTGAATTTTGAAGCTATAACAGTAAATTTCTATCAAAAATCTTATAAGCTAAATGCTATTAAAATATTATTGGAACGTGCTTATAAGTTTTTTCAACTCTTTCACCGATTTCCATGACTTCAATTTGGCTTCACGATTCATAGACTCTTTTCGTGTTTCAAATTCTTCGTAATACACTATTTCCCATGGACGAAAAGGTTTTGTAGAGCGTACATTTCCAGCATTATGACGTATTAATCGTTTTGTTATATCATTGGTTTGACCTATATAATAACGGTCGTGCACCGCACTATATAGAATATAGGTATAAAACATTTAATTTAGATTTAGTTAGTTAATATGTGTACCCGGAGTGGGAATCGAACCCACACATCCGAGGATATTGGATTTTGAATCCAACGCGTCTACCAGTTCCGCCATCCGGGCAAATATTTTATTTTTTCAAATTTCAATTACTATTTTAGTTAATCATTTAAAGTGACGCTTCACTTTTATGCTTTATTTCAATATATGCCCCATACATCCGAGAATATCCCGATTTATCGGGACGCGTCTACCAGTTCCGCCATCCGGGCAAATATTTTATTTTTTCAAATTTCAATTACTATTTTAGTTAATCATTTAAAGTGACGCTTCACTTTTATGCTTTATTTCAATATATGCCCCATACATCC